>WBZU01000545.1_pt1 | contig 31956 bp, 25 predicted proteins | sample 5204311 | NCBI WGS metagenome assembly WBZU01 (sample SAMN12344359, study PRJNA552823) | activated sludge metagenome | biome: Activated sludge suspended growth; feature: Nitrification reactor; material: Wastewater; isolation source: activated sludge from nitrification reactor of wastewater...
CGACCAGGAGGTGATGATCCTCCCGTCGGGCACGTGGCTGCGCCTCGATCGCCCCGAGCTGGCCCGCCTCAAGGAGCTGATCGACGAGGCCCGCGGCCTGGCCGACGCGGACGGCGACGCCGCCGCGCGGGTCAACCGCTTCCAGGCCGCGTGGTGGGACGAGCTGGTCGGCCTCGGGGTGGTGGCCGAGCAGTCCGAGCGGTGGGCCGAGAGCATCGCTCACATGGGCGCCCTCGCCGCCCCCGAGCCGGTGCCGGTGCCCGTGGCGCTCGACGCCACCCTCCGCCACTACCAGCAGGAGGGGCTCGACTGGCTGGCCTTCCTGCACCGCCACCGCCTCGGCGGGATCCTGGCCGACGACATGGGCCTCGGGAAGACGGTCCAGACGATCGCCCTGTTCCTCCACGTGCTCGAGACCCAGCCCGACGCACGGTTCCTGGTGGTGGCGCCCACCAGCGTGGTGGAGAACTGGCGGCGGGAGGTCGCCCGCTTCGCCCCCACCATCCCGGTGGCCCCCGTGACCGAGACCGCCGCCCGCCGCGGCGGGGTGCCGCTGGCCGAGGCCGTCGCCGGCGCCACCGTCGTCGTCACGTCCTACGCCCTGTTCCGCCTCGAGTTCGAGCAGTACGCCGCCCTCGGCTGGGACCTGCTGCTGCTCGACGAGGCCCAGTTCGTGAAGAACCACCAGGGCAAGACCCACCAGTGCGTCCGCCGGCTGGACGTCCCCACCAAGATCGCCCTCACCGGCACCCCGCTCGAGAACAGCCTGATGGACCTCTGGTCGCTGCTGTCGATCACCGCCCCCGGCCTCTACCCCGACCCGAAGCGGTTCGCCGCCGTGTACCGCAAGCCGATCGAGAGCGGCGCCGCCCCCGAGCTGCTGGCCACCCTGCGCCGCCGCATCGCCCCGCTGATGCGCCGGCGCACCAAGGACCAGGTGCTGACCGAGCTGCCCCCCAAGATCGAGCAGACCGTCGAGGTCGAGCTCTCCCCCAAGCACCAGCGGATCTACCAGACCCAGCTCCAGCGGCAGCGCCAGAAGGTGCTCGGCCTGGTGGGCAACGTCCAGCAGCAGCGCTTCGAGATCCTCAAGTCGCTCACCATCCTGCGCCAGCTCAGCCTCGATCCCGGCCTGGTCGACCCGGCCGACGACCACGTGGGCTCGGCCAAGCTCGACCGCCTGGAGGAGGACCTGCTCCAGGTGCTCGCCGAGGGCCACCGGGCGCTGGTGTTCAGCCAGTTCACCCGGTACCTCGCCCGGGTGCGCGAGCGGCTCGACCGCGCCGGGGTCGCCCACGCCTACCTCGACGGCAAGACCAGGGACCGGGCCGGGGCGATCGAGCGGTTCACCTCCGGCGAGGTCCCCGTGTTCGTCATCAGCCTGAAGGCCGGCGGTTTCGGGCTGAACCTGACCCACGCCGACTACTGCTTCGTGCTCGACCCGTGGTGGAACCCGGCGGCGGAGACCCAGGCGGTGGACCGCGCCCACCGCATCGGCCAGGTCAACCCGGTCGTCGTCTACCGCTACGTCGCCACCGACACGATCGAGGAGAAGGTGATGGAGCTCAAGGCCCGGAAGTCGGCGCTGTTCGACCAGGTGGTCGACGCCGACGGCGCCCTCGCCGGCGCCCTGAGCGAAGCCGACCTCCGCGGCCTCTTCGACCTCCCGGGCTCGGCCTGACCCAGCCCGCTCTCCAGGCCCGATCCTCGACCGACCCCGTCGCTAGGGTCGCCGGTCGTGGCCGTCGACCGAGCGCCGAAGCCCCCCGCCGGAGACGATCTCGCCTCGCAGGTGGCCGACGCGCTGGCGCCGGTGCTCGGTGGTGCCGTCGCCGTCGAGGGGTTGCGCCGCCTCTCGGCCGGCGCGTCGCGCGACACGTGGCGGTTCACCGCGTCGGTCGACGGCGGCGAGCCTCGGGAGCTGATCCTCCAACGGGACCGTCCCGGCGGGTCGCTGGACGGGCCGACGATGGCCGCCGAGGACGAGCTCCTGGTGGCGGCGGCCGCCGCCGGCGTGCCGGTGCCCACCGTCGTGCTCGCCTCCACGGCGGCCGGACCGCTCGGCCCGAACAGTCGGGTGACCGCGGCGGTGGCCGGGGAGTCGCTCGGCCCTCGCCTCGTGCGGGCCGAGCGGACCGACGAGGGCCGACGCCACCTGGCCGCCGACCTCGGCGCCGCCGCCGCGGCGATCCACGGGCTCGATCCGACCGCCCACCCGGGCCTCGACGCGGTCGACGCCCTCGACCAGCTCCGGGTCGGGCTCGACCTCGTCGGCGAGGCCCGCCCCACCTTCGAGCTGGCCCTGCGCCGCCTGGCCGAGGACCGGCCGCCGCCGCTTCCCCCGTCGGTCGTCCACGGCGACCTCCGGGTGGGCAACCTCCTCGTCGACGGCGATCGCCTGACCGCGGTGCTCGACTGGGAGCTGGCCCACCTCGGCGACCCCCGGGAGGACCTCGGCTGGCTGTGCGTGCGGGCGTGGCGGTTCGGCGGCGAACGGGAGGTCGGTGGCCTCGTCGACCTCGACGACCTCCTGGCCGGCTACCGGGCCGTCGGCGGCGCTCCGGTCACCGCCGACGAGGTCCGCTGGTGGACGGTGGTCGGCACCCTGCGCTGGGGCCTGATCTGCGCGGTCCAGGCCCGCCGCCACCTCGACGGCCACGTGCGGTCGGTCGAGCTGGCCACGATCGGTCGCCGGGTCTGCGAGACCGAACACGACCTCCTCGACCTCCTCGGCGTCCCGCCCGCCGCCGAGGACCCGACCCCGACCGAGCCGGCCGAGCCGACCGAGCCGACCGAGGCCGAGCCTTCGCCGACTGCCCGCCTCCACGGGCGCCCCACCGCCGAGGAGCTGCTCGACGCCGTGCGCCAGCACCTGGCCGAGCAGATCGCCCCGCAGCTCGACGGCGCCCCGGCGTTCTCGCTGCGGGTGGTCGACCGGGCCCTCGCCACCGTCCAGCGCGAGATCGCCGCGGCCGGCCGACCGCTCCCGATCGCCGACGAAGCGGCCCTGGCCGCATCGATCCGGGCCGGCGCCCCGGTCGACGACGCCGCCCTCGCCCAGATCCGCGCCGCCGTCGAGCGACGCCTCGAGGTCGCCAACCCCCGCTGGGCCGCCCGCCCGCGCTGATCCCCAACGGCGGACTGATCAGCCGGCGAAGTCCCAGGGGGCGCCGTCGCGGGCGGCCTTGAGGAGGCGGCGGGCGACGGTGTGGATGTGGACCTCGTCGGGGCCGTCGTAGATGCGGGCGAAGCGGGCGGCGCGGTACATGTGGCTGAGGGGCGTGTCGTCGGTGAGGCCGGCGGCGCCGTGGGCCTGGACCGCCCGGTCGATCACGTCGTGGAGCATCCGGGCGCCGACCACCTTGATGGCGCCGATCTCCACCCGGGCGTCGCCGCCGGCGTCGACCGCCGCCGCCGCGTGCAGCGTCAGCAGCCGGCACGCCTGGATCTGGGCGTAGCTCTCGAACACGTGCTGCTGCATCAGCTGCTTGGCGGCCAGCGGTTCGCCGAAGGCGGTGCGGGCGTTGAGACGGTCGCACAACAGCTCGAAGGCCCGCTGGGCCTGGCCGAGCCAGCGCATGGCGTGGAAGATCCGGCCCGGGCCGAGGCGCTCCTGGGCGATCACGAAGCCGCGACCCCGCTCGCCGAGGAGGTGGTCGGCGGGGACTCGCACGTCGTCGAACCGCACCTCGCAGTGCCCGCCCCGGATCCCGAGCACCGGGGTCTCCCGCACGATCGTGTAGCCGGGGGTGTCGGTGGGGACGAGGATCATGCTGAAGGCGGCGTGGTCGGGGGCGTCGGGCTCGGTGCGGCACATCACCGTCGTGTACGCCGCCCGGTTGGCCCCGGTGGTGAACCACTTGTGGCCCTCCACCACCCACTCGTCGCCGTCGAGGGTGGCGGTGGTCCGCAGCTGGGTGGGGTCCGACGACGCCACCTCGGGCTCGGTCATCGCGAAGCTCGGCGAGATCTCGGCCCGCACCAGCGGCTCGAGCCACCGCTCCCGCTGGGCCGGGCTGGCGTGGGCGTGCAGCATCAGCGAGTCCTGGAGCGTGAAGGTCCCGAGGGCGAGCTGGCCGATCTCGCTGCGGCCCTGCACCTCGTTGACGTACACGTAGTCGAGGAACGGCAGCCCGCCGCCGCCCAGCTCGACGGGGTGGCCGAGCGCCCACAGCCCCTCGGCCTTGGCCTCGGCCTGGAGGTCGCGCAGCACGGCCCGCCCCTCGTCGCCCCCGGCCAGCACCGCCGGCTCGGCCGGCTCCACCCGCTCCCGCACGAAGGCGAGGACCCGATCTCGGATCGGTCGGACGTGGTCGGGGACGGCGAAGCCGGTCATGGGTGCACCCTGCCAGGTTCCACGCCAAGACGAACCGGTCAGGGGTCGACGAGCGAGCCGATCCCGAGGCTGCCGTCCCCGGGCGATGGCGGGTTGGGCGACGGCGGGGTCGGCGACGGCGACGGCGTCCGGTCCGAGGCAGACGACGAGGACGCCGCCCCCGGCGCCGCCGGGGGGTCGTCGAGGAAGTCGTCGGTGGGGACGAAGAACAGGCCGCCGGTGACCGCCGTCGAGAAGTCGAGGAGGCGGTCGTGGTTGCCGGGCGGGTCGCCGAGGAACATGTTGCGCAGCAGGCGCTCGGTGACCTCGGGGGTGCGGGCGTAGCCGATGAAGTAGGTGCCGAACTCGCCGTGGCCGGCGGCGCCGAAGGCCATGTTCTGGCGCAGGATCTTGAGCTCCTGGCCGTCGGGCCCCTCGATCACGTTGAGGGCGATGTGGGCGTTGGCCGGCTTCACGTCGTCGGCCAGCTCGAGGTTCGACAGCTTCCGCCGCCCGATCGCCCGCTCCTGGTCCTCCACGCTGAGGGCGTTCCAGGCGGCGAGGTCGTGGAGGTACTTCTGGACGACGACGTAGCTGGATCCGGCGAAGTCCGGGTCCTCGTCGCCCACCACGACCGCTGCCTGGGCCAGTTCGTCCACCGGGTTCTCGGTGCCGTCGACGAAGCCGATCAGGGTCCGGTTGTCGAAGTACTTGAAGCCGTACACCTCGTCGACCACGGTCACCGCCCCGCGCAGCGCGTCGACGATCAGCGTGGCCAGCTCGAAGCAGAGGTCGGCCTGCTCGGCCCGCAGGTGGAACAGGAGGTCGCCGGGGGTGGACGGCGCCCGGTGCACGGCGCCCCGCAGCTCCTCGAACGGGTGCAGCCCGGCCGGGCGGGGGCCGGCGAACAGGCGGTCCCACGCGTCCGAGCCGATCCCGGTCACGAGCGTCAGGCCGCCAGACGGCACCCGCGAGCCGACGGTGCGGGCCAGCCCGGCGAGGTCGGCCAGGACCTCGCGGACCGCCGCCTCACCACCCTCGTCGATCGTGGCCACCAGGAACACGGCGGCCGCGGTGTGCGGGGCGAGCGCGGCCTGGGGGCGCTGGACGCGGGCCGGCGGGGTGGACGGGGACGGCTCGGTCACCGCCCCAGGGTAGAGGCGAGCGCCGAGCCGCCCGTCCGGCCCCGCCGGTCAGGTGCCCTTGTAGTTGAGGACCTGGCGGAGCTCGTGGAGCACCTCGACCAGGTCGGTCTGGTCCGCCATGACCTGGTCGATGTCCTTGTAGGCCGAGGGGATCTCGTCGACGAGCGCCTCGGCCCGGTCGGCCAGCCAGACCTTGCCCGCCATCTGCCGGGCGAGGTCGTCCGCGGTGAACCGCTTCTTGGCCTGGGTCCGCGACAGCCGACGGCCCGCGCCATGGCTGCACGAGGTCCAGCTCGCCGCCTCGCCCCGCCCGGCCACGATGTAGGTGCGGGTCCCCATCGAGCCCGGGATGACACCGAGGTCGCCGACGTCGGCCTTGATGGCGCCCTTCCGGGTGATCCACAGCTCCTGGCCGCCGTGGACCTCGCGCTGGGTGAAGTTGTGGTGGCAGTTGATGCGGCGGGTCTCCCGCCCGAACCCGAGGAACCCGAACACCTCGGCCATGGCCGCGTCCATCATCCGGTCGCGGTTGGCGCGGGCGTAGTCCTGGGCCCAGAGCATGTCGCCCACGTAGGCCTCGAACTCGGGCGTGCCCTCCACGAACGAGGCGAGGTCCGGGTCCTCGAGCCGCTGGCCGAGGTCCTTCGCCAGCCGGCGAGCGGTGGCGATGTGCATCTGCGCGAGCTGGTTGCCGATCCCGCGGCTTCCCGAGTGGAGGACCACCCAGGCCCGGCCCCGCTCGTCGATGCTGAGCTCGAAGAAGTGGTTCCCCGAGCCGAGCGTGCCGAACTGCTCGAGCGCCTTGCGAGCCTGCTGGTGGGCGAGGTCGGTGGCCGGGCGATGGGCGGCGAGCCAGCGCTCGGCGGCCCGACCGACGCGGTCGTGGCCGCGGCCGACACCGGCGGGGATGGCCCGCTCGACCCGGCCGAGCAGCGGCTCGAGCGAGTCGGGCAGCTGGTCCTCGGTGACGTCGAGCTCGGCGGCGATCATCCCGCAGCCGATGTCGACGCCGACCGCCGCCGGGATCACCGCGCCCTTCGTGGGGATGACCGAGCCGACGGTGGCGCCGAGGCCGACGTGGGCGTCGGGCATCAGGGCGACGTGGCCCTCGACGATCGGCAGCCGCGCCGTCTTCTCGGCCTGGCGGATCGTGCCGGGGTCGACGTCGGTCGCCCAGGAGATGAGCTTCGGGTTGATGGTGGTGGGCATGGCCCCTCCTCGGGGCGGATCGGTGGATGGTGGGGTGGGCGCCGCCGACGGGACTCGAACCCGCGGCCTTCCGCTCGACAGGCGGATGCTCTGACCAGCTGAGCTACGGCAGCATCGGTGGGGCAGGCCCGGGAGGAGTCGAACCTCCGGCCCGCGGTGTTGGAGACCGGGGCGCCGCCGCGGCACGAGCCCAAGACGGCACCGGACGGGCCGGCGCCGACGGGGACGTGGATGCGGAGGCGCTACCAGCGAACGGGGCGACGCTCGCCGAGCGTCGCCCGACGATCTCGCGCCGGCCTGGCCGCCACGGCCAGCCCCACACGACACCGAACCGCCGGCGCGCCGACCGAGGTCGGCCCCGGCAGCGATGGCAGGCGGTTCGTCGTCATGCCGACCAGCCTGCCCACCCACCCCGCCCCCGCCAACCGAGTTTCGAGTGATGGCGGCAGGAGCAGCGGCTCTCACCGCACCTCCGATCCGCCTAGAGGTGTTGCCGAGGTCTGCCTAGCCCCATAGGCTGGTGCGGTGAAGGCACGCGAGCTTCGCAGGATCCTCGCCAGCAACGGCTGCCGCGAGATCCGACAGCGTGGTTCCCACCTGATCATCGGGTGCGGCGAGTGCAGGACCACCGTTCCCCTTCACGGCGGCACCATCCCGATCGGCACGCTCGCCGCCATCCGGCGGCAGCTCGCCCCTTGCCTCGGAGAGAACTGGCTCCCATGACCACCCCCATCCCCAGCCCGCTCACCGCCGTCTACGCGCTCGACGAGGACCGGTCCACCTGGCTCGTCCACCTGGCCGAAGAGGAGCGCTGCCACACGTTCGGCCGCACGTTCGCCAGGGCACGGGCAGCGATCCGAGAAGCCGCCGCGCTCTGGTACGACGTGGACGACGACGCCATCGAGGTCCACGACGTCCTCCCCGGCCCGGAGGGCGAGGCGGTCGAGGAGCTCAGCCGCCTACGGGCCGCCGTCCAGGTCGCGCAGGTCGAGGCCGCAGCGTCGGCCGCCGTCGTCGTCGCCCGCCTCAGCGCGCTCGGCCTCACCGAGCGCGACATCGGTCGCCTCGTCGGCCTCTCCCACCAGCGCATCCACCAGATGCGCACGGCGGCCACCTGAGCCGTTCGGTCACGCCGGCAGGAGTGCCTGGCGGAGGTGGTCGGCGATGGCGTCGACCCGGGCGGCGTGATCGCCGGCGCGGGCGACGTGGATCGGTAGCTCCTTCGGCCACAGCGCGGTCACCCCCTTGACCGTCTTGGTGGTCATGCGGAACCGCCCCCACGTCGAGCCGACGAAGCAGAGCACGCCGAAGGTGGGCACGTCGGCGAACTCGTCGCCGAGCGCGACGCGGACCACCTCGAGCTGGTGGAGCACGCCGTCGACGAGCTTGGTGCGGTCGCGGCCGCCGACGAAGAGCCGCGGGTCGGAACGCAGGAGGCTTCCCTTGTCGCGCACCTCGACCTCGGAGCCCTCCGCGTACTTCTTGGCGTCGATCACGTAGACGCCCCGCGGTCCGATGGCCAGGTGGTCGATGTTGGCCCGCGTGCCGGGGACCCGTCGGTCGTGCAACACGTCGATGCCGGCGACGCCGTGCAGCACCTCGGCCACCCGCCGCTCGCCCTGGGCGCCCACCTTCCACGCCTCGGTGGGCTGGGACTCGGGGCCGATCGTCGGCCTCGGCGTCACCGCCCGCATCAGCCGACCGATCACCGGCTTCTCCTCGGTGATCCGAGCTCGCCACACCGCATCGGCGGCGATGACCTCCTCCTTGCGCGCCCGCTCCCGGCCCGAGCGACGCTCGTACTCCCGCTGGGCCGATGCCCCGGCCACCCCCTCGTCGTCATCGTCGTCCACGTCCACGGGTCGCTCGACGGGCGGGGCCGGCGGGGGCGGCGGGGGCGGGGGCGGCGGGGGCGGGGGCGGGGGCGGCGGGGGCGGGGGTGGTGTGGATGGTGAGGGCGGCGGCGGAGCCGCCGGAGCAGCGGGCGTCGCCGGCGGCGTCATCGGCGCGGTGTCGACCGCCGGCGGCGATGCATCGACCGACGCGGCCACGCAGGCCAGGCAGCGCACCACCCGTTGTTCGGCGAACCACACCGCCTCGGTCTTGGCCGGCAGGTCGGTCCCGCAATCGGCACAGGTCCCGTCCCGCCGCAGCCGCATCTTCTTGGCCATCGATCCCCGCTCCCCGGCGTGCCCGTCGATGCGCATCGTGCCACTCCGCGGCCGAACGGCTCAGAAGAGGCGGGCGGCCTTGCGGTGGGCGGGTTCTTCGAGGTCGAGGAGGTGGCGCTTGCGGTCGAGGCCGCCGGCGAAGCCGGTGAGCGAGCCGTCGGCGCCGACCACCCGGTGGCACGGGATCACGATGCTCAGCGGGTTGTGGCCGACCGCCTGGCCGACCCGCTGGGCCAGGCCTCGGCTGCCGAGCTGATCGGCGAGGGCGCCGTAGGTGGTGGTCTCGCCGTAGGGGATGGCCCGCAGCAGCGCCCACACCCGCTCGGAGAACGGGTCGCCGGCGGTGGCGATCGGCACGTCGAAGGTGCGGCGGTCGCCGGCCAGGTACTCGCGCAGCTGGCCGGCGGCGGGGCCGAGCAGCGGGTCGTCGCCCTCGGCCACCTCGGCGCCGATCGAGCCGGGCGACGGCGGGTACCGGTGCCCGGGGAAGTAGACGCCGACCAGCGCGTCGGCGGGACGGCCGTCGGCCGCGGCCTCGTCGACCGGGCCGGCCACGAGCAGCAGCTCGCCGATCGTCGTGTTCGCTCGGGCGTGTCGTCGCGGGGCCACCGATCCTCCTCGATCGTTCTTCCTATCGTGACGACGCTCCCGAGGGCGCCGGCGTGAGGTGGTCGGCCCGATCCGGGAGCGACCTCACGTCCCCGGCCCGCCGAGCGTCTTCCCATCGTGTCCCTGCCGCCGTTCGAGCTCGTCGTGGTCGACCACGGCCCGATGGTGCTGCGGATCTGTCGCGCCGTGCTCGGCGGCAACGAGGCCGACGACGCCTGGTCCGACACGTTCCTCGCCGCTCTGCGGGCCTACCCGGACCTCGACGACGGCGCCGACGTCGCCGCCTGGCTGGCCACCATCGCCCACCGCAAGGCGATCGACCGGACCCGCCGCCGGGCCCGCCAGCCGGTCGCGGTCGGCGCGGCCGAGGAGGTGGCGGATTCCGATAAGCGCAGGCGACGGTCGACGGCGACGTCCGCCCCGCCACCCGGCGCCGACGAGCCGGTCGACCACGACCTGGCCGCCGCCCTCGCCCAGCTCACCGACCGGCAGCGCACCGCCGTCCTCTTCCACCACGTCGCCGGCCTCCCCCACGCGGAGGTCGCCACCCTCCTCGGCTCGTCGCCCGCCGCCGCCCGCCGCAGCGCCGCCGACGGCATCGCCAAGCTCCGCGCCCTGCTTTCCCACCGTCCCTGACCCCCGCACCGACCAACCCCGAACAGCCACCCGACGCCCACCGACCCGCCCCCGCTCGGAACTTTGCGCGCAAACCCGACCCGCAGGTGTGTTTCGGCGCAAAGTTCGAGCGCTACCGGGCTCGACCCCAGGACCGACCTCGTGACCATCGCCCCCGATCCCACCACCGACCGGATCGCCGACCGGCTCGACGCCGCCCCGGCCCACCTCGCCGCCCTCCGGGCCCGCCTCGCCGCCGACGCGACCGCCGCCGGCCTGGTCGACGCCACCTACGAGGTGGTCGACACGCCGATCGGCCCGCTGCTCATCGTCGCCACCGACCGCGGCGTCGTCCGCGTCGCCTTCGAGGGCGAGGACCACGACGCCGTCCTGGCCGACCTCGCCGCCACCATCGGCCCCCGCATCCTCCAGGCCCCCGAGCCGAGCGTCGCCGCCACCCAGGTCGCCGAGTACTTCGCCGGCCGCCGCCGCGCCTTCGAGCTCCCGCTCGACCTGCGCCTGGTGACCGGCTTCCGCCACGACGTCGTCGCCCACCTGGCCGCCATCCCCTACGGCACGACGGCCAGCTACGCCACGGTGGCCGCCGACGTCGGCAACCCGGGCGCGGTCCGGGCCGTCGGCACCGCCTGCGCCCGCAACCCCGTCCCGATCCTGCTGCCATGCCACCGCGTCGTCCGCGCCGACGGCACGCCCGGCCGCTACCGAGGCGGCGACGCCGCCAAGCGCCTCCTCCTCGCCCTCGAGTCCGCCGCCTGAGCCACCCACCGATCGAACTTGTCTACGTGAGCCGCACATCTGCGCCTCACGTAGACAAGTTCGGTGGAGTTGGGCCCTCAGGCGCCCACGTAGCTGGCGAGGTGCTGGCCGGTGAGGGTGGTGCGGTCGGCGACGAGCGCCGCCGGGGTGCCCTCGAAGACCACCTGGCCGCCGTCGTGGCCGGCGCCGGGGCCGAGGTCGACGATCCAGTCAGCGTGGGCCATCACCGCCTGGTGGTGCTCGATCACGATCACCGAGCGGCCGCCGTCGACCAGGCGGTCGAGCAGGGCGAGGAGTTGCTCGACGTCGGCGAGGTGGAGGCCGGTGGTCGGCTCGTCGAGGACGAAGGTGCCGCCGGCGTCGCCGAGGTGCATCGCCAGCTTGAGGCGCTGGCGCTCGCCGCCCGACAAGGTGGTGAGCGGCTGGCCGAGGGTGAGGTAGCCGAGGCCGACGTCGGCGAGGTGGCCGAGGATCTTGGCCGCCGCCGGCACCCCCGCCTCGCCGGGCCCGAAGAACTCGAGCGCCTCGCCCACCGGCATGGCCAGCACCTCGGCGATGTCGCGGCCGCCGAGCTGGTAGTCGAGGACCGAGGCGTCGAACCGCTGGCCGCCGCAGTCCTCGCAGGGGGTGGCCACCCCGGCCATCACCGCCAGGTCGGTGTAGATCACGCCGGCGCCCTTGCAGGTGGGGCACGCCCCCTCGGAGTTGGGGCTGAACAGGGCCGGCTTCACGCCGCTGGCCTTGGCGAAGGCCTTGCGGATCGGGTCGAGCAGGCCGGTGTAGGTGGCGGGGTTGGAACGGCGGGACCCCTTGATGGCGCCCTGGTCGACCACCACCACGCCGTCGCGCCCGGCCACCGAGCCACCGATCAGCGAGCTCTTGCCCGAGCCGGCGACGCCGGTGACCACCAGCAGCACCCCGAGCGGGAGGTCGACGTCGACGTCCCGGAGGTTGTGGGCCGACGCGCCCCGCACCTCGATCACGCCGGTGGGTTCGCGCACCCCATCCTTGAGCGCGGCGCGGTCGTCGAGGTGACGACCGGTGAGCGTGTCGGCGGCCCGCAGGCCGTCGACCGTGCCCTCGAACACCACCTCGCCGCCGGCCCGTCCGGCCCCCGGGCCGATGTCGACCACGTGGTCCGCGATGGCGATGGCCTCGGGCTTGTGCTCGACCACCAGCACCGTGTTGCCCTTGTCCCGCAGTTGCAGGAGCAGGTCGTTCATGCGGGCGATGTCGTGCGGGTGCAGCCCGATCGTGGGCTCGTCGAACACGTAGGTGACGTCCGTGAGCGACGAGCCGAGGTGGCGGATCATCTTCGTGCGCTGCGCCTCGCCGCCCGAGAGCGTGCCGGCCGGGCGGTCGAGGCTGAGGTAGCCGAGGCCGATCGACACGAACGAGTCGAGCGTCTGGCCGAGGGCGTCGAGCAGCGGCGCCACCGACGGCTCGTCGAGCCCACGGACCCACTCGGCGAGGTCGGTGATCTGCATGGCGCAGACCTCGGCGATGTTGACGCCGCCGATCTTGGAGCTGCGGGCGGGGGCGGCGAGGCGGGTGCCGTCGCAGTCGGGGCAGGCGGTGAAGGTGACCGCCCGCTCCACGAAGGCCCGGATGTGGGGCTGCATCGCCTCGACGTCCTTGGCCAGGAACGACTTCTGGATCGACGGGATCAGGCCGGCGTAGGTGATGTTGATGCCGTCGACCTTGATCTTGGTGGCCTCGCGGTAGAGGAGGTCGTCGAGCTCCCGCTTGGTGTACCGCTCGATCGGCTTGTCGGGGTCGAAGTAGCCGCAGCCCCGGAAGATCCGGCCGTACCAACCGTCCATCGAGTAGCCGGGGATCGTGATGGCCCCCTCGTTGATCGACCTGGTCTCGTCGTAGAGCGAGGTGCGGTCGAAGTCGCTGACCTGGCCCCGCCCCTCGCAGGTGGGGCACATGCCGCCGAGCCGGTTGAACGTGGCCTTCTCGGTCTTGGTCTTGCCGCCCCGCTCGACCTTGATCGCCCCGCTGGCGCTGACCGACGGCACGTTGAACGAGTAGGCGTTGGGCGGGCCGATGTGGGGATCGCCGAGCCGGCTGAAGAGGATCCGCAGCATGGCGTTGGCGTCGGTGGCGGTGCCGACGGTGGAGCGGGGGTTGGCCCCCATCGGCTCCTGGTCGACGAGGATCGCCGTGGTCAGGCCGTCGAGCAGGTCGACGTCGGGGCGGGCCATCGACGGCATGAACCCCTGCACGAACGAGCTGTAGGTCTCGTTGATCAGCCGCTGCGACTCGGCGGCGATCGTGCCGAACACCAGCGAGCTCTTGCCCGACCCGGACACGCCGGTGAACACGGTGAGGCGCCGCTTCGGCAGCTCGAGGCTGACGTCCTTGAGGTTGTTGACCCGGGCGCCGACCACCCGGATGCGGTCGTGGCCGTCGGCCGGGTGGCCGGCGGTCTCGGGCGAGGCCGGCGAGCGGCGCGGGGCCTTGGGGCGGGGGGCCATCGGGTCGGTCTCCTCGGCACCGGCTACCGGTGGGCTCGGCGGGCCGCCACCTGGGACGCCACCAGGAAGACGACCGACCCGACGGCGAGGCCGACCACCGCGGAGCACAGCGTGTTCACCAGCCACCCCAGCACGCCGCCCACGCCGGCCACGTCGTGCACGTGGTGTTCGAGGTCGTGGACCACGTGGTACGGCCAGGACCAGCCGAGCTCGTCGGCGCCCACCAGCAGGATGTGGCCGCCGACCCAGAGCATCGCCGCCGTGCCGACCACCGACAGCGCGGCCAGCAGCTTCGGCATGCCGGTGACCAGCGCCCGGCCGAGGCGCTGCGACCCGGCCGACGGCCGCTCGGCCAGCGCCAGGCCGACGTCGTCCATCTTCACGATCAGGGCGACCACCCCGTAGACGACGACGGTGATCAGCGTCCCGACGATGGCCAGGATGATCCCGCGGGAGACCACCGACTCGTCGAGCACCTCCTTGAGGGCGATCACCATGATCTCCGCCGAGAGGATGAAGTCGGTGCGGATGGCGCCGGCGATCGTGCGCTCCTCGGCCTCGGGGCCGGCCTCGGCCACCGGCTCCTCGTGGTCGTGGTCGTCGTGGCGGAGGGCGTGGATCAGCTTGTGGGCGCCCTCGTAGGCGAGGAAGCAGCCGCCGGCCATCAGGATGACCTCGACCACCTTGGGGGCGACGGCGCTCAGCAGCAGCGCGGCCGGGAGGATGAACAGCAGCTTGTTGCGGAGCGAGCCGAGCGCGATCCGCCTGATGATCGGCAGCTCGCGCTCGGCGGCCAGGCCCCGCACGTAGGCCGGGGTGACCGCGGCGTCGTCGACCACCACGCCGGCCGCCTTCACGCTGGCCTTGCCCGCGGCGGCGCCCACGTCGTCCACCGAGGCGGCGGCCAGCTTCGCCAGCGCCGCCACGTCGTCCAACAGCCCGACCAGACCGCCTGCCATCACCCGTTCCTCTCGTGCGGTGGTTGGCGGGGCACCCTAGCCAGGGTCGGTGGCGGCGCCGGCCGGGCGGCCGCCGTGGACGCGGGCCCGGAGCGGAGGGCGGCACGGGTCGAGCGCGCCCGTATCGTCGCCTCCCATGGACCACGGGGACCAGGCAACCGAGCTCGGGCACGGACACGGGCACGACCACCGCCACGACCACGGCGACGGCGACTGCGAGGGCGACGGCGGGGCGGTCCGGCAGGAGCGGCGCTGCGACGTGGCCGTGGTGGGCGGGTCGGCGGCCGGGCTGGCCGCCGCCCTCCAGCTCGGGCGCCAGCGGCGGGCGGTGATCGTGATCGACGACGGCGAGCCCCGCAACGCCCCCGCCGCCCACATGCACAGCTTCCTCGGGCGGGAGGGCCAGCCGCCGGCGGCACTGCTGGCCGACGGCCGGGCCGAGGTCCGCAGCTACGGCGGCGAGGTCCTCGCCGGGCGGGTCGAGACGGTGACCGGCGACGTGGCCGGCGGCTTCCGCCTGGCGCTCGACGGCGGCCGCACGATCGTGGCCCGGCGCGTCCTCCTCGCCACCGGGATCGTCGATGTCCTGCCCGCCATCCCGGGCGTGGCCGAGCACTGGGGCAAGGACGTGATCCACTGCCCCTTCTGCCACGGCTACGAGGTGCGGGATCGGCGGATCGTGGCGATCGTGACCCACCCGATGGGGTTGCACGCCCTCGCCATGTTCCGCCAGCTCACCGACCGGCTCACCGTCGTGATCCACCAGCCGATCCCGGGCGACGCCGACGCCACCGTCGACCGGCTCCGCTCCTCGGGCGTCACGGTCCTCGACGGCCCGGTGGCCCGGCTGGTCGACGGCGACCACGGACGCCTCGCCGCCGTGGAGCTGGCCGACGGGACCTACGTGGATGCCGACGCCGCCGTGGTCGGCCCGGCGTTCCGGCCGCGGGCCGACGCCGTCGAGGTCCTCGGCGTCCGGCTGGTGCAGCACCCGAGCGGCCTCGGCTCGGTGGTGGAGGCCGACGCCACCGGCGCCACCTCGGTGCCCGGCGTGTTCGCCGCCGGCAACGTGACCGACCCCAGCCAGCAGGTCCTGCCGGCGGCGGCGGCGGGCAGCTGGGCCGGCGGGATGATCGCCAACCAGCTGGCCCAGGAGGACCTCGACGGCGCCCGGCGGTCGGCGCTGGCCGACGACTGGGACCACCGCTACGGGGGCGACCGGATCTGGAGCGGCAATCCCAACGGCGCGCTGGTGCGGGAGGCGGCGGACCTGACGCCCGGCACCGCCCTCGACGTGGGCGCCGGCGAGGGCGGCGACGCGGTGTGGCTGGCCGAGCAGGGCTGGACGGTCACCGCCGCCGACGTGTCCGCCCGAGGGCTGGACCACATCGCCGCCGCGGCCGCCGACCGAGGCCTCGCCGTGACCGGCCGGCTGGCCGACGCCAACGACCCCGACCCGTTCGGCGGCGCCACCTTCGACCTCGTGACCGCCCACTACGCGTCGATCCCCCGCACCCCCGACGACCGGGCCATCGCCAACCTGGTGGGCGCGGTGGCGCCGGGCGGCACGCTGCTGGTGGTCGGCCACGACCCGATCCCGATGCGGGCGGCGGCGGCCGGCGGGCCCGGGGGCCATCGGCCGATGTTCGACCCCGACGCCTACGTCCAGGCCGACGACGTTGCCGCGGCGATCGCCGACGACCCGGCCTGGTCGATCGAGGTCCACGGCCCGATCGGCCGTCCGCCGGGCGCCGCGTCGGCGAGCCACCACGCCGACGACATCGTCCTCCGGGCCCGCCGGCGGGCCTGACCGGCGCCGTCAGGGATCGAGGAGCTCGACCAGGCCGTTGGTGCCGTCGACACGGATGCGGGCGCCGTCGGGGATCTCGGTGGTCGCATCGACGACGCCGACGACAGCGGGCAGGCCGTACTCCCGGGCGACGACCGCCCCGTGGGTCATCAGGCCCCCGACCTCGGTCACCAGCCCGGCGGCGGCCACGAACAGCGGCGTCCAGGCCGGGTCGGTGTGGGCGGTGACCAGGATGTCGCCGGGCTCGATCGCCGCCGTGGCCGGATCGTGGACCACCCGGGCCCGCCCCTCGGCCACGCCCACCGACACGGCGAGGCCGACCAGCGCGCCCGGCGGCACGTCGTCGCGTCGGTAGCGGCCGACGACCGCCTCACCGCGCGAGGTCAGCACCCGCGGGGCCCGGAGGGCGGCGTTCGCCCGGAGCTCGACCCGGCGCCGGTCGATCAGCGCGGGGTCGACCTCGCCGGTGGTGGCGACCGCCTCCAGCTCGTCGAAGGTGAGGAAGCAGGCGTCGTCGGGGTCGCGCAACACACCGCCGGCGGCGAGCCGTTCGGCCTCGGACGTGAGCCCCCGCCGATAGGCGGCGAGGCGCAAGACGATGGCGAACTTGGGGTGCTCCCGGAAGCCGAGGAAGGCCCGCAGCCGGGCGATCGACGCCGCCAGCTCGGCCGCCTTCGCCTCCCCGTCGGGCAGGGCCCGGACCCGGTCGAGCAGCTCGGCGGCCGCGTCCGCCGCGGCAGCCTCACCTTCGGCGATCCGACGAGCCGCCTCGCCGGGCTCGAGGGTGCGGACGTGGCCGAGGATCGTGGGGACGAGCAGGTCGGGCCGGTCGGCGAAGCGGGGGCGGGTGACGTCGATCTCGCCCGGGCCGCGAGCGCCGTAGCGGTCGAGCCACCGGGCGAAGGCGGCCCGGAACGCCGCGCCCCCGTCGAGCGCGTCGAGCTCGGCGAGGTGATCGGCCAGCGCCTCGTCGCCCTCGTGGTCGGCCAGGAACGCCACCACCTCGGGGTGGGGGCGGGCGGCGTCGGCCACGCCGAGCAGGTCGAGGCCCATGGCCGAGGCGACGTCGCCGGGCACCGACCGGGCCAGGGCGTCGGCGGCGCCGCGCTCGCCCAGCCACTCCCGAACCCGCTCGTCGATCCACCACACCGGCTCCATCCCCGCCATCAGCACCCGCTGGACCTGGGGGTCGACGTGGAGCTGCTTCATCTCGGCGATGTCGGCCCGGATGGCGGCGAACACCTCGGGACCCGTCACCACCGCCAGCGCCGCCGCCGCCTCGGCCGCCTCCGCCTCCAGGCGCGCCGCCAACGCCGCGGCCAGGTCGGGGTCGGGCTCGACCGGCTCGGGCGACATCGGGGTCGGGCCGGTGGCGTGGGCCGGCGCCGCGCCGGGCGCCGGTGGCGGTGGCGGTGGCGGCGGCAGCTCGCCGCGCTCGACCACGGTGCGCAGGGCGTCGCCGATCATCGGGTCGGACCGGCCGAGCGCCTCGAGGATCGCGTCGCGCGTCGCCGGCGAGGCCAGCCCCGGGCCCACGTCGACGAACAACCGGCCCCCCGCCTCGAACATCGGGGGCCGGGCGCAGAGCTGGAACACCGACCACCCGAGCGGGGCCATGGCGTCGGTCATCATCTGCTGGTGTCCCACCGACACGTAGACGTGGGGCTCGTCGTCGTCCCGCTCGGGCACGGGGTAGGCGGTGGTGATCGGCCGGCTCTGCACGATGGCGAACCCGTCGTCGTCCAGGCACCACTCGATGTCCTGCGGGGCGCCGAACGCCGCCTCGATCCGCCGCCCGAGGGCCACGAGCTCGAGCGCCTCGTCGTCGGCGAGCACCGCCGCGGCAGGCACCCTGCCGGCCACCAGCGCGTCGCCCAGGCCCGCCACCGCCTCGATCACGGCGGTGTCCCGCCGGCCGGTGACGGGGTCCGCGGTGAACAGGACCCCGGCGGCCCGGGGCCGGACCATCACCTGGATCACCACGGCCATGGCCGCCGAGCCCTCCGCCGCGTCCGCCGCTCCCGCCCGCGCCCGGTACGCGATCGCGCGGTCCGACGCGAGCGACGCCCAGCACCGGTCCACGGCGTCGACCACCGCGTCGACCCCGACCACGTCGAGGAACGAGTCGTGCTGGCCGGCGAAGGAGGCGTCGGCCCGGTCCTCGGCCACGGCACTCGACCGCGCGGCCAGCGGCGTCGCCTCGCCCAGCCCGGCGACCACCCCGGCGATCGCCGCCCGCACCGCATCAGGCACCGAGACCTCACCGGGCACCGAGATCGCATCGGGGACCGAGAACGCGTCGGGGGACGAGCGCGCCGCCCGAAACGCCGCCGTCGTCAGGCCCCAGGCCGCCGGCACCCGCACCCCGTCGATCCGGGCCAGCGCGGCCAGCGAAGCCGCCTTGCCGCCCACCAGCGCCGCCGGCGCATCCGCAGCGCCGTCGAGCGGCACGACCAGCGGCTCGCCGTCGACGGCGCCCGGCGATGCAGGCGCCGGCCGGGCGGCAGCGGGTCGGGAGGGGTCCAGGTGCACGGCGATCGCCCTTCGAGGAGGTGCCGACGGCGGCCGGCGGCCCGACATCGACGCACGACCGAGCCCCTTGCGGCAAGCCCCCCACCCCCGTCTAGCGTGGGGCCCGGCGGGGTCGGATCGGGCGGGCGACGGAGGCAGGGGATCGACGACGAGACGCGCCGGTCCTGGGCCGCGGCGCGCCCGACGCACGCGTGACTAGACCGCTCGGTCAAGTTGTCGCGAGACTGGCGCCCGCTCCACCGCCGAGGAGGCCCCGATGAGCATCGAGACCTTGCGAGCCCGGGTTCGCCACCAGCGCGACGAGCTGCCGGTGCTCTACGGCGACATCGACTTCGACCTCGTCCCCGAGCGCCTCGCCCTCGAGCCCGACGACGTCACCGACTGGCCCGGCCACGTGAAGATGACGAGGGCCGAGCTGTTCGAGGACGCGGAGCTGGTCGACCTGATGGCCACCGCCACGATGCTCGGCGACGTCGTGTGCGACGCCCTCGTGTGCCTGATCCCCGAGCTCGGCATGCACCGCCTGATCCAGATGGTGCGCACCGCCTGCCGGGAGGGCATCGAGGCGGTCGACGACGCCCCCGCCGAGCTGGTCGCCTTCGTCGAGGCGATGGAGGCCACGCCCGAGTGGATCGATCCCGCCCTCGTCGAGCGGGGAGCGCGGGTCGAGCGGGTCACCGCCGCGCTGGCATCGCCGTTCGGCATCCGCGGCGCCTTCCTCGCCACGTTCATCAACGAGTACGCCGCCCTCCCGATGGCGATCACCGGCTCCCTGTCCGACAAGCGGGCCGCCCAGCGGGTGAACGAGACCGCCAGCTTCTTCGCCTCCACCGTCCTGCCCCACGGCCTCGACCGCCACGGCCCCGGCTTCGAGGCGGCGGCGATGGTCCGGCTGATGCACTCGATGGTCCGGTACAACGCGCTGCGCCGGTCGCCCGCCAAGTGGGACCAGGCCCGGTTCGGCATCCCGATCCCCCAGGTCGACCAGATGCCCGCCGGGCTGATCGGCGCGTTCCTCGCCGCCGCCGAGGTCGTCAGGGCCGGCGGCACCGAGTTCGACGCCGACGGCCGGGCCCTCATCGAGATGTCCCGCTACCGCTGCTTCCTGCTCGGCCTGCCCGAAGAGCTGCTCCCCACCGACCCGCACGGGATCATCAAGGTCTTCCTGGCCCGGGCCGCCACGCTCCGCAAGGGCTTCGACGACGCCACCTGCGGCGAGCTGGTTCGGGCCACGATGGGCGCCTACCTCCGCCCCGACCGCTCGATCCGCAACCAGGTGGCCGAGAGCTTCGAGCGCAGCTTCAGCACCGCCTTCTTCATCAAGGTCTTCCTCGAGGGCGACGACGAGCGGGCCGCCGAGATGGGCGTGCGCCTCACCCCGATCGACACCGCCAAGGTGGCGCTGGCCGCCCCGTTCATCATCGGCCGGGTCAAGACCGTCCAGGCCCTCGACAAGGTGCCGCCCCTCCGCGGCCCGATCGACGCCTACGTCACCTGGCTCCTCCGCCAGCGCCTCCGCAGCTACGGCCACGCCGAGTACCGCACCGACGCCACCACCTACACCGCCGCCGGCCCCAGCCCGACCGCCTGAACTTGTCTACGTCAGCCGCAGATGTGCGGCTCAGGTAGACAAGTTCGTCTCGGCGCCGCCGGCGATCCGCTTGACTGCTGCGGTGCGCCACCCTCACCGCTTCCGTCGGCCGCTCCTGATCGCGGCCGTCGCCGTCGTCCTGCTCGGCTCGTGCAGCGACGGCAGCGACGCCGACCGCTCGTCGGCCACCACCGCCGCCACGTCGACGACGGGCGCGGCCACCACGACGAGCGCCGCCGCCGGGTCCGAGATCGCCGACGTGTTCCCGGGCACCACGTGGGAGGTCGACGACCCCGCCGACCACGGCATCGACGCCGCCACCCTCCAGCAGATCCACGACTACGCCTTCGCCCCCGAGCGCCACACCCAGGGGCTGGTGATCGTGCACCGCGGGGCGATCGTGGCCGAGTGGTACGCCGACGGCGCCGACGCGGACTCGTGGGCGGCGAGCTGGTCGGTCGGCAAGAGCTTCGCCAGCGCGGCGATCGGCATCGCCGTGGGCGAGGGGAAGATCCCCAGCCTCGACGAGCCGATGACCACCTGGTACCCGGACTGGGCGACGCACGGCAAGGGCGCCATCACCCTGCGCGACGTCCTCGAGATGGAGCCGGGCCTGGCGTGGAACGAGGACTACGACCCGGCCAACGGCGTGTCCGACATCGTCCAGATGGTGGCGGCCGAACCGGACCAGCTCGCCTACGCCGAGTCCCGCCCGAAGGAGGTCGAGCCCGGCACCGAGTTCGACTACTCGAGCGGCACCGCCATGTTGCTCTCGGGCGTCCTCCAACAGGCCACCGGCATGCGGGCCGACCAGTACGCGAAGGAGAAGATCTTCGACCCGATCGGGATGACGAAGGTCGACTGGTGGCAGGACGCCGCCGGCCACACCCTCACCTACTGCTGCCTGGACACGACCACCCGCGACTTCGCCCGCTTCGGCCTCCTCTACCTCCACGGCGGGCGCTGGGGCGACCGCCAGGTCGTGCCGGCCGACTACGTCGAGGACTCGCTCGCGGGGGCGCCGAACTCGCCGGACCTCTACGGCCTCCAGTGGTGGCTCGACGACCCCGAGGGCGTGCCCGCCGACCACTTCAGCGCGGTCGGCCACGATGGCCAGTACATCGACGTGATCCCGAGCCTCGACCTCGTCGTCGTCCGCAACAGCACCTACGTGAAGGACCCGGGCCCGTCGGTGGCCGACCCCAACCTGTTCTTGAAGTACCCGTCTGACGACCTGATCCCCGGCAAGGGCACGATCCCGCCCGACGACTGGGACGAGTCGAAGACCCTCGCCCCCCTCGTCGCCGACCTGACCGATTGATCAGGTGATCTCGGTGCCATCTGGCCGGTGGACGTGGAGGGTCCCGGCCGGGTCGCGGGTGATGCGGTAGCCCTGTTCCTTGGTTCGGTTGTGCGTGCCGCAGAGCGGGGCCCCGTTGCCAGGGCTCGTACTTCCGCCGCAGGTCCAGGTGCCGAGCCAGTTGCCGTCGAAGTCCGCCACGACGGTGGCGTTGCGCTGCTCATGGCCAGACCGGGCCTTGTCCTCGGTGCCGTCCTGGTCCACCAAGCGCTCCCAACGACGGAGCTGCCCGGCGAACGACAGGTACGGCAGCCGTTCGGCGAGCTGCGCGGCGGCGACCTCCTGGTCGATCAGCAGGGCCCGCACCCGCGGGTTGGCCCACACGCGGGCGATCGCGCCGACCTGGCACCAGCCGATCCGGCCGGCGGCGAACGACGAGGCGACCGCAGGCAGTCCGTCCAGCGCGCGACGGGCGAGGTCGCGTCGCTTGGCCTCGGCGTCCGACAGCCGGCCGTGGTGGCGGACGAACACCTTCGCCGATGCGAACAGCTCTTGGCGGTGCACGCCCGACCGGGCGATCTCGGTCAGCAACGAGAGCTGCACCGACCCCACCCGCCGGGCCAGCGCCTCCACCGCGCCGACCAGCGCCTTGGCATCGTCGACGTCCTCCGGCGCCAACGTGAGGGACTGGATCCGCCCGATCGCTGCGTGCGCGGCGGCCAACGCCGCCGCCACCTCCGGATCTGCCGCCTCGTCGGCCATGCCCCCATCATGCTCAGGGGGTCTGACAACCAGCCTCGACACCTCTCACATCTGACCGTTGACCTGGTGATCGACGATGCCCTCACGTGGGTTCCGAGCGGGCGCTGCTCCGCCCTCGGACCCCGCGTGCGATCGGGCCCTCGTCCCCGGTGACCGACGTCGCTTGTCGCCCCGGCGACCGGCTCTGTACCGTTGGTCGACCATCGCCGGCAGCAGCCAGGAGCCCGCCGTGTCCACCACCGACGTCGCCGCCGAGGGCGCGGTCGCCGCGGCGCCGAGCCAGTCGAGCGACCCGACCCGCCAGGTGCCCACCCGCCGCATCTCCTTCGACGAGGCGCTGGCCACGCTGCCCAAGCACTTCGCCGCCGACGGCGACCTCATCCTCAGCCACCTCGCCGCCGGCCTCTCCGCGGTGTTCCCCGACGGCGAGGACTTCTTCGTCGACGCCGTCCGCAACTACCGCGGCCAGATCACCGACCCGGTGCTCAAGCGCCAGGTCAACGGGTTCATCGGCCAGGAGGCGATGCACGGCCGGGTCCACCGGGCCTTCAACGACCGCCTCGCCGAGCTCGGCTACCCGACCAAAGCCGTCGAGCGCCGCGCCCGGTTCGGCCTGCGCCAGCAGCGCCGCTTCGCCAGCCACGAGCGCCAGCTCGCCATGACCGCCGCCCTCGAGCACTTCACCGCCACCCTCGCCGAACTGCTCCTGCGCGACGAACGGGCCCGGGACCTCTTCGGCCACCCGGCGGCGCAGCAGATCTTCCTGTGGCACGCCTTGGAGGAGAACGAGCACAAGTCGGTGGCCTTCGACGTCTACAAGGCCATCGGCGGCTCCGAGAAGCTCCGGGTCCAGGAGATGAAGATCACCCGGTTCCTCTTCGTGGCCGACACCGCCTTCCAGGTGGCCACCTCGGTGCTGCGCGACCGCGACGCCTACCGCCGCGGCGCCCTCCGGGCCAGCGTCCGCCGCTTCAAGGCGTCGCCCCTCTGGGACAAGGCCCTCTGGGCCCAGCTCAAGGACTACGACCGAGCCGACTTCCACCCCGAGGACTCCGACACCACCGCCCTCCTCGCCGAGTGGCGAGACCGCCTCTTCGGCGACGACGGCGAACTGGCCGGCAACCTCGTCACCGCCCCCGCCGCCTGAGCCGAGCACACCGCCCGACCGCACCGCCACCCGCCCCGGCGCGCTCGAACTTCGTGCCGAAGTCGTTCGTGGTCTGCGGTTCCGGCACGAAGTTCGAGCGGGGCCGGCGGCTCAGGGTCGGGGGACGCGGGCGGTGATGTAGCGCCTCGCCGCCTCTCGGTACTCGTCTTCGGTGAAGGACCAGTGCTGGTGGTCGGGGTCGGCCCAGCCGGTGGCGAGGGCGGGAGTGGTGCGGCCGATCGCTGCGGTCATCGCCCTCGTCATGGCGAGCGGGCCGGGCGGAATGGCGAGGAGCTCGGCGAGCAGCGCCTCCACCGCGTCCTCGAAGTCGGCGGCGGGGGCGAGGCGGGTGGCGAAGCCGGTGCGGAGGAGCTCGTCGGCGTGGACGGGGCGGCAGGTCATCACCCAGTCCCGGGCGACGGGGAGGCCGACCTCTCGGATCAGCAACGGGACGCCGGCCCACGTGAGGGGGAAGCCGATGGCCAGCTCGGGGATGCGCAGGACGGTGTCGTCGGCGGCGATGCGCAGGTCGCAGCCGGCGGCGAGGAGGGCGGCGCCGCCGATCACGTGGCCGTGGAGGGCGGCGACGGTCACCTGGGGGATGCGGCCGAACTGGTCGAGCACCCGCTGCCAGGTGCCGGTGCGGTGGCGGCGCTCGGCCCAGTCGCCCTCGATCGGGGCGTAGGACGTGGCCTGCAGGTCGGCGCCGGCCGAGAACGCCCGACCCTCCCCCGCCAGCACCAGCACCGACACGTCGGCCCGGTCCTCGAGGTCGTCGAGCGCGGCCTTGATGGCGCGGCGGGTGACGTCGTCGAGAGCGTTGAGCCGCTCCGGCCGCCGCAACGTCAACCGGGCCAGCCGGCCCTCCACCTCGAAGCCCACCGGTACCTGCGCGTCAGCCATGGCCGGCATGGTCGCGCACGCCCACCCCAGACGACCGCCCGCATCGGGCCGCCCGCCGACTCGAGGACCAACCGAAGGCCCGCCGACTCGAACCTGCACGAGCACGGCTGCACCACGCCGCCCAACCCGTGCAGGTTCCCGTCGGACCCCAACCAGCACGAGCACGGCTGCACCACGCCGCCCAACCCGTGCAGGTTCCCGTCGGACCCCAACCTGCACGAGCACGGCTGCACACCGCCGCCCAACCCGTGCAGGTTCGAGGGACGACGCGCCCTGCGCCCGCCGGCGCCGCCGGGGTCGGGCACAGTGGGCCGATGTCGGCCCGGCACCTCCTCACGATCGATCTCGGCACCAGCGGCCCCAAGGTGGCGGTGATCGCCGACGACGGGCGGTTGGTCGGCGCCGCCCGGGGGTCGATCGCCACCGCCCACGGTGCGGATGGCTCGGCGGTCCAGGATGCTGAGGCGGTGTGGCGGTCGACGGTCGGCGCCGCGGTGGCCGCCCTCGCCGATGCGAACGTCCCCGCCACCTCGATCGCCGGCGTGGCGGCGTCGGCCCAGTACTCGTCGATCGTCCCGGTGGCCGCCGACGCCACGCCGGTCGGGCCGATGATCACGTGGATGGACCACCGCGGGTCGCCCAAGCGGCTGAAGCGGCTGGCCGGCTACCCGAAGGGCGCCGATCGCCCGGACCGGCTGCTGCGGTCGATCCGCCTTCACGGGCTGGCGGCGATCGAGGCCGGGATGAGCCTCAACCACATGCGCTGGCTCCGCTACGGCGAGCCCGAGGTGTACGACCGCGCCGCCGCCCTGCTCGAGCCGGTCGACTACGTGACCGCCCGCCTCACCGGCAGATGCACCGCCAACCGCTGCTCGTCGCTGATGCAGATCCTCGCCGACAACCGGCGGCCCACCGACCCGGTCGGCGGCGTCGGCTGGCACCCCGACCTCGTGGCCGCCTCCCTGATCGACCCGGCCAAGCTGCCCGAGGCGGTGCCGGTGGGCAGCGTGGTCGGCCCGCTGCGCGCCGACGTCGCCCGTGAGCTCGGCCTGCCCGAGGCCACCCCGGTGCTGTCGGGCATCAACGACACCCAGGCCGGCGCCATCGCCGCCGGTGCCTGGCGGGGGGATCACGCCGGCCTCGCCATCGGGACCACCTCGGTGATCGCCACCCACGTCGCCCGCAAGAAGCTCAACCCGCTCCGGACGCTGTTCACGATGCCGAGCCCGCTCGGCGACACCTATCTGGTGGCGGCCGAGAACGGGGTGGCCGGCGCCGCCGTCGAGCACTTCCTCGACCGATGGGTGTTCGCCGACGACGCGTTCGGCGCGCCCTCGGCCGCAGACCGCTACGCGGCCTTCGACGAGGCGGTGGGCGCCACCCGGGCCGGCGCCCACGGCGTGCTGTTCCTCCCGTGGCTGGCCGGCTCGCTGGCGCCCAAGGCCGACGGGCGGATGCGCGGCGGCTTCCTCGGCACCACGCTCACCACCACCCGCCACGACCTGGCCCGGGCGGTGGCCGAGGGGGTCGCCCTCAACCTGCGCCGCCTCCAGGGTCCGGTCGAGACCTTCGTCGGCCGGACGATCACGAGCTATTCGTTCTACGGCGGCGGCGCCGGCTCGCCGGCGTGGGCCCAGGTCCTGGCCGACGTGCTCGACCGGCCGGTCCACCGCATCGCCGACAGCGGCTACGCCAACGCCTTCGGCACCGCCATGTTCGGCTTCGACCGCCTCGGCCTGGCCTCCGCCGACGACCTGGCCGACCGCCTCCCGATCGCCGACGTGGCCGAGCCCGACCCCGCCCACCGCGCCCGCCACGCCGAGCGGTTCGAGGCGTTCCAGGACGCCTTCCGCCGCACCCGCCCGGTGATGCACGCGCTGGGCCGCGCCGGCCGCTCCTGACCGGCGCCGCCGACGCCCCGCTTCTCCGAGCCGGCGCGAGGATCGGAGGGTGCCGACCAGGACCGGACGCGGGGCGAGGGCGATCGGGTGGTCGGCGCTGGCGGCGATCGCCGTCGCCCCGCTCGCCGCCTGCGCGGGCTCGGGCCCCGCCGCCACCCCGCCCACCACCACCACGACGACGACGACGACCACGACGACCACGGGGACCTCGACGGCGGCCACCGCCCCGCCGAACGGCGCCACCTCGCCCCCGATCGTGCGGACCGCCTTCGAGGGGTTCACGGTGATCTACCGGATGCCCCAGCACCCCCGAGGGGTGGTGTTCACCTTCCACGGGACCCACGGCAACGCCGAGGTGGTCGACCAGGTGGAGGCCACGATCCTGCTCGACGACCTCGTCGCCCGGGGCTACGGGTGGGTCGCCACCGAGAGCACCCAGCGGACCGGGCTGAAGCGCTGGGACGTCGACGATCGCACCGCCGCCACCAACCCCGACCTGGCTCGGCTCGATCGGCTCTGGACCTGGCTGGCCGACGAGACGGCCATCCCGGCCGACACCGACCGCTTCGGCATCGGCATGTCGAACGGCAGCCGGTTCGTGACCCGCTGGGTCGACTGGCTGCACCGCAGCGGCGCCCCGATCCGGGCCAACGCCGCGATCAGCGGCCGGGTGGCGCCGGGCATCGGGGCGGTGGCGGTGCCCACGATCTTCGTGTGCTCGGTGAACGACCAGAAGGTGGCGCCGGCCGAGACGGTGGCCGACCACGCCGCCGCGGTCGCCGCCGGCACCCCCACCGAACTGGTCCGCATCGCCGAGGAGCCGGTCACCGTCGCCCGCCTCCGCCGCATCCCCGGCCTGACCGACGCGGAGGCCGAGGCGGCGCTGGGAGCGCTCCGGTCGGCGGGGATCGTCGACGACTTGGGTCGGCGGCTCATCCCACCGGCAGAGGTCGACGCTGCGCTGGCCGCCGTCGACTGGCCGTCCTCCCTGGCCCGCCGGACCGGCGACCTGGTGGACGAGGTGCGGGCCGCCTTCGCCGTCCACCAGCTCAACGCCGCGGCCGCCGCCCCGGTCGTCGCCTTCTTCGACGCCCACGCGTCGTCCTGACGGGCGACGGCGACCGGGCCGCCTAGCCTCGGACGATGGCGATCGGGCGACCGTCGAGGGCGGAGGGGGCACCGCTCGGGCCGGGGTCGATCCTGTGGCGGATCGCCGGCGATCCCCGGTCCCTGCTCACCGGCCCGAGCGCCGGCCTGATGCAGCTGATGCTCCCTGGGCTCGGCGCCGGCGTGACCGACCACTCCAACTTCTTCGACGACCCCTACGACCGCATCTTCCGGTCGATGCCGCTGATCTGGGGGACGATCTTCGCCACCGACGACGCCGAGGGGACCGCCACCGGCCACCGAATCCGCGACCTCCACCCCGACATCAAGGGCGTCGACCACCACGGCCACCGCTACCACGCCCTCGACCCCGAGATCTTCTGGTGGGCCCACGCCACCTTCACCTGGGAGATGTTCCGGGCCCACGACCTGTTCTTCCCGGTGCCGCTCTCGCCGGCCCGCCGCGAGCAGCTCTACGCCGAGACGGTCACCTGGTACCGCCGCTACGGCGTGAGCGACCGGCCGGTCCCGCCCACCCTCGCCGCCTTCGAGGCCCGCTTCGCCGACCTCTGCGCCCGCGAGCTCGAGCTCACCCCGGCGGCGGCGTGGGTCTTCGACGACCGCAACCCCGCCACCCGCGCCGCCCCGATCCGCCTGCCCGGACCGCTCGGGCCGCTGAGCCCGGTGGCCACCGCCACCGCCGCCGAGGTCCTGCGGCTGATCGTCTACGGCTCGTTCCCCGACGTGGTCCGCCGCCGCCTCGGCTTCCGCTGGACCCACGCCGACCGCCTCGCCTTCCTCGCCATCTGCACGACGTTCCGGGCCGCCACCCCGGCGATCGACCGCGGCCTCATGGCCGACAGCTGGCCCGAGGGCACGCCCCACCTCGCCCCCGGCAGCCGGAGCCGGGTGATCGTCGCCGGCCCGAGCGTCGCCCAACGCCGCCGAGCCGCCGCGGCGCCCGCCTGACCCACCCCGCCAGCCGCCGACCGCCGACCGCGGTCAGTGCTGCTCGTCGAGGCGGGCGATGCTGCGCTTGGGGGCGGTCTGGCGGTAGGAGGCGTCGAGCAGCTCGGCCACCTCGTCCCAGTCGTCGACGCCGTCGAGGTCGAGGCCGAGCCAGCCGTAGGCGCCGAGGTAGGCCGGTACCCACACCCGCGGGTCCTCGCCCAGGGCCCGCACGTCGTCGGGGTCGGGGACGAAGATGATGGCCCGGTCGTGAGCCACCCACTCCCCGTCCACGCGGACGGACCCGCCGTAGTAGGCGAAGACCTTCTTGGTGAAGAAGGCGGGGCGACCGTGGGAGACCTTCTCGTCGGCGTCGGGCAGGGCCAGCGCCAGCTCCCGGACCCGGGCGAGGACGGGATCGTCGTCGTCGAACATGATCGGGTGGGCCACGGCCGCCGAGCGTAGGTGAGCCCGGAACCCAGCGAACTTGTCTCCGTCCGCGCCGAGGAGGGCACGGACGTAGACAAGTTCGAGTCGGTGGGGGCTATGGGGTCCGGCCGATGAAGGCGAGCAGGCGGGTCTGGACGTCGGCGTCGGCGGGGACATCGACCTTCGGGCCGTAGTGGCCGCTCTGGCGGAGCACCTCGTCGAGCGGCTCCATGCCCGCCAGCATCTGGGCGCAGCGCTCGGCGTCGAGCGCCTCGTCCTGGCCGGTGGCCCGGGCGAGGTCCCAGCGGTGGAGGAACACGTCGGGCGTGTAGATCATCGCGATGGCGGCGCCGAGGGTCATCGTGCCGATGTGGGGCAGGTCGTGTTCCGCCTCGGCCACGGCGGGGTCGTCGAGCAGGGCCTGCACCGCCGCGGTGTGGGCGCGCCATGCACCCACCGGGTCGTCGTCGACCGACGGGCCGGCGGGCAACGTGATCCCGGGCCCGCCCTCGAGGAACGCCGGCAGCCACTCGACGAGGTGGCGGACGACGTCCCGGGCCACCCAGCCCTCCACCGGCGCCGGCCGGTCCCAGCCGTCGGGGGCGACGCCCTCGACGGTGGCGGTGAAGGCGGCGCCGATCTGGCGGTGGTCGTCGGCGGGCGTGGTCATGGCGTGGCTCCTTCGAGGCGACGGAGGGTCATCCGGATCGGTTCTGGCGGGCGCGGACCACGGCGTAGACCGCAGCGGCGACGCCGCAGACCAGCGCGGTCAGGCCGAGGATCCCAAGCCGCTCCGAGCCGGAGGTCGAGGGCCCGCACGGTCTCGGGGGTGAACTCGGCGGGCAGGCGCGCCCGGTCGAGACGGGCCCTCGATGGTTGGCGCGGCACCGCCGGATCATCCCACGGCCCCGCCGCCGCCTCAGATCTGGCCGGTGGCCACCGGGCCGCAGGGCTCGTAGACGCCGACGACGATGCCCTGGTCGGTCACCGACACGTCGACGGGGGTCAGCGTGGACGGCGCGATCCCGTCCTCGAACAGGCGCCGCCCCGAGCCGAGCAGGAGCGGGTAGGTGAAGATCCGCAGCCGGTCGACCAGCCCCGCGGCCAGCACCGTCTGGAGCATGGCGCCGCTCCCCCACACCTGGAGCTCGTCGCCGGGCTCGTCCTTGAGGGCGGCCACGCCGGCGGCCAGGTCCCCGTCGATCCGCCGGGCGGTGTCGGGGTGCTCGCCCCGCCAGGTCGCCTCGTCGTCGGTGAGGGTCCGCGACGCCACGTGCTTGGGGAGCGAGTTGATGGCGGTGGCGATCGGATCGTCCGGGTCGGTCTGGTCGGGCCAGTAGCTGCGGAAGATGTCGAAGGTCCGGCGGCCGAGGAGGAACGCGCTGGCGTGGCCGTTGAGCTCGGAGATGGCGGCGCCGACGGTCTCGTCGCCGAAGGGCGCCTGCCAGCCGCCGAAGGCGAACCCGTTGCTCGGGTCCTCCTCGGGGCCGCCGGGCGCCTGCATCACGCCGTCGAGGGACAGGAAGGTCTGCACGGTGAGCTTCATGGATGGGTCGACCGCCGTCGGCCGCCGAACTCATCGCTCCGCTCGCCGCCGCCGGATCGGGCGATCGATCAGGCGCCGAGCAGGCGGGTGAGCCGATGGTCCCAGCGCCGCAGCGCCGCCTCGTCGGGTTCGCGCACGGGTCGGCCGGCGACGGAGGCGGCGGCCTCGAACCGGGCCAGCGCCGGGACCAGGCGGGCGGCGGTGCGGCGGTGGCGGGCGAGGGTGGCGCCGAGGCGAGGGAGGTCGGCGACGGGCGGGCGGACCCGGGCCTGGTCCAGGCCGCCTCGGGCCAGCGGCTCGGACAGCAACCCCGATCGCAGCAGGTCGCGCACGCCGGCCTCGCCCAGCGCCACGCTCAGGCGCCGGAACCCGTCGAAGAACGCCAGGTCGGGTCCGAGTTCGGCCTGGAACGCGGCCTGGTACGCCCACGTCGACGCCTCCGAACCCGGATCGGCGGCGCCGCCCACCGCCTCGGCGAGCACCGTCCCGGCCACCAGCCCGCTGCCGACCCCCGAGCCGTGGACCGCGCAGACCTGGGCGGCGGCGTCGCCCACCAGCGCCAGGCCCGGTGCGGTGAACCGGGCGTAGGGGCGGCGCAGCGGGATGAGGCCGGCGCCGCCGTGGATGCGCTCGCCGATCCAGGGGTGGGCGCGGCGGGCGTCGTCGAGGAGCTTCGGGGCGGTGGCGTGGCGGCCGTCGGCGATGGCGCCCACCAGCACCCGCACCGTGGCGAGGTCGGGCCGCACCAGCACCGACCGGGTGGACCAGCCGCCCGAGAGCCCGAGCAGGTTGACGGCGTCGCCGGGCGCCGCCCCCCAGCGATCGAGCGTGCGGCGAGCGCCGTCGGGGTCGGCCACCGCGAACTCCACGTCGGTGGCGGTGCACACGTCGGCGCCGTCGACCGGCGGGCACCAGGGCCGCAGGACCGTCGAGCGGTCGCGGAGCACGCCCCGCCGGCCCGAGGCGTCCACGAACAGCGCCGCCTCGAACCGCCGCCGGCCGCCCGACCGCTCGATCGAGACCGCCCGGATCCGCCCGTCGACCTCCACCACCTCCAGGTCACCGGTCCGGTCGACCACCTCCACGCCGGCGGCCACCGCGTCGGCCCGCAGGCGCGCCCCCAACCGGGCCATGTCGACGCCGACCACCGGGCTGGCCCGGACGACCACCGCCGCCTCGTCGGCCGCGGTCCGCAGGTGGACGTCGCCGTGCTCGTCGACCCGCTCGGCCCCGCTCGGCGGCTCGATCCCGGCCCGCACGGACTGCCGGTCGAGCACCCCGTTGCACCACTGGGCGCCACCGTCGTCGACGGCCCGCCGCTCCAGGAGCACGACCGACCGCCCCCGCCGGGCCAGCTGCGCGGCGGCGTTGGCCCCCGCCGTGCCCGCCCCCACCACGACGACGTCGACCTCGGTGACGGGCACGGGCACCGCCGCACGCTACGAACCACGCGCAAACGGCGACGAACCGGCCTGGCGCCGAGCAGCAGGCCCTCGGGGCCGCGGACGTGCAGAGCAGGTAGGCGTCCTCGAACCGGACGGCCTCGCCCACCAGCGTCGTGCCGTGGGCGGCGAGGCGGGCCAGCGTGTCGTCGAGGTCGTCGACCGCGAACATCGCCCGCCGGTAGCCGAAGGCGTTGACCGGGGCGGCGATCAGCGCCGCCAGAGGATGTGGTGGGTCATGCCGCTCGGGCTGGG
>WBZU01000546.1_pt1 | contig 31936 bp, 22 predicted proteins | sample 5204311 | NCBI WGS metagenome assembly WBZU01 (sample SAMN12344359, study PRJNA552823) | activated sludge metagenome | biome: Activated sludge suspended growth; feature: Nitrification reactor; material: Wastewater; isolation source: activated sludge from nitrification reactor of wastewater...
GGATACGGTGTGCGGTCTCCGTCGACCAACGCAGGAACTCGGTGATGAAGAGACGCAGGGGATGGTAGCGCCGGTGCACATTCGGCGCCCGCGAGACGAGCTGGTGCCAGAAGTCGCCGTTGGCAAAGGTCATCTCGGCGCCCGTCAGCGGCAAGGCGTAGAGGCCGCTGAGGATCGAGGCGCCGACATCGAGCAGGGCGCGACCGGCGCCCAGGTAGCCGACCAGAAAGGAGCGGGTCAGGATCGCTGCCTTTTCTTCGGCCTTGGGGTCGACGGTGTGGCGTTTGCGGGCATCCTCGATCAGGAAGGCGAACATCTCCACGTCGGCCATGCGCGCGCAGAGGCTCTCGGCCATGATCACGCAGGGATGGTTGTGGGCCTCCTCGAAGACGGCAAAACGCCGGTCGAAGACATCGTCGAGCCGCAGAAAGCAGCTTGGCACGGGCTGGTCGGAGAGATGGTAGGCGGTTCGCTCGTAGAATCTTGTCTTCATGGCATGTTGCGTTCAGCATTGGTGACCGGCGTGCTACGCCCTGCGCCCAGCCAGTAGGCATAGAGCAGCACGCCGGTGACGAGGCCGACAGTCGCTTTGATCCACCAGGGCGCGGCAGACGGGCTGAGAAAACCCTCGATGAGACCGGCGACGATGAGCAGCGGCACGCAGCCCAGGATCAACTGCACGCCGGTGCGGGTCCGCGCGATGAGCGCATCCTTGCGGCTCAGCAGGCGGGGCCGGATCAACCCGTCGCCGATGTAGAGCCCGCACCCGCCGGCTAGAAAGATGACGCTCAACTCGATGACGCCGTGCGCCACGACGAATTCGGCCAGCCCGCGCGCCAGGCTGTGGACGCTGAGCAGGCCAAAGATCGCGCCGAGGTGCATGCCGTTGCTGGCCATGACCCACATGGTCAGCAGCCCGCCGGTTAGCCCGCCGGCAAAAGTCAGGAACATCACCTGGATGTTGTTCGTCATGATCAGGCTCGATGCTGCCGACCGGACGCCGGGTGCGATGTCCGTCCACAGTTCGCCGCGCTCGACTTCCGCCACCAGGCCGGCGATATCCGGCCCCTCGATGACGTAGATGGCGGCCGGGTTTACGGCGACTGCCATTCCTGCTACCAGAGCGGGGAGAAGAAACAGGACAAATGCCGCAAGGGTATAGGGGAGGAGATCGCGGTATAATTGCGGAAATTGGGTGCGATAGAAGGTCTTGATCTGACGCCAGCGCAGCGGCTCGCCCCGATAGATCAGCGTGTGCGCCCGGCCTACGAGCTGGTTCAGATAGAGCGTCACCTGTTGGTTGGGAAAGTCGCGCTGGGCCAGGGCGAGGTCCGCCGTAACGGCCTGATAGAGCGTGCCAAGCTCATCGAGTTGCGGGCCGGCAAGCGAACGGGGCGAGCGTTGCGCCTGGCGCATCAATTCTTCCATGCGCTGCCAACTCGGCCGGCGCTGCTGCAGAAACAATTCCAGATTCATGATTGGGAACGGGCCAGTGGTTTACCAGACAGACGGGCAGAATTCAGATGAGTATACCATCGCCACGCCCGAAAATATAACCTTCGGCTACGAGGTTGCCGGCATCGGCAGCCGCTTCATCGGCGCGCTAGTCGATACATTCATCATCGTCGTGCTGCTCTTCCTTGCCAATCTGCTGGTCGCCGTCGCCCTCGGGTACGTGGCCGAGGATGGCGGTTTCCGCGGCGACTTCGAGGCCGATCCGGGCTGGCTCGCCGGGCTGGTTATTGCGCTCTACGCGCTGCTGAACTTCGCCATTATCTGGGGGTACTACATTCTCTTCGAGTTGAGCTGGCACGGGCAGACGCCGGGCAAGCGGCTGGCCGGGACGCGCGTCGTTCGGCTCGACGGCAGCGGCGCCGGCTTCCTCGAGGTTGCCATTCGCAACCTGGTGCGCATTGTCGACTTCCTGCCCTTTGCCTATGCCGTTGGCTTTGTCACCATGTTCCTCAACCGCAATGCGCGGCGGCTGGGCGACTTTGCCGCGGGCACGTTGGTCATTCGCCAGCAACGCGATATCAGATTGGAGCAGCTTGGCCACACGTCACAGCAGGTAGCTCCGGGCCTGGCCGCCGGGCGCGGCGACGTGGTGCCGGCCGTGCCGAATATCCGGCGCCTGACCGCCGACGAGTACCAACTGGTGTGCGATCTGCTCGACCGCCAGTTGCGCGGCCGCCTAACGCCGGACATGGTGCCGCGGGTTGCGCTGGCGTTGGCCGCCAAGCTTGACGCGCCGCTGCCGGGAACGACCTTTCGCGACTATCAGCGGTTTCTCTACCAGATTGCCGAGACCTATCGCAATTCACCTGGCTATTGACCGAGCACGCGCAAGCAAAAGGAGTTCACAATGGAAGGCGCCCCGATTGCCGAGTATTCGCCCATGATCCGCGATCTGCCGGTGGACCTGCGCCCACGCGAGCGCATTGTCTACACGGGGGCCAGCTCGCTGAGCAACGCCGAACTGGTCGCGATCATCCTGCGCATGGGCGGGCGCGGCGAAAATGTCATCCGCATGGCGGAGCGGCTGCTGAGCCAGTTTGGCGGGCTGCCCGGGTTGGCGCAGGCCGGCTTCGATGAGCTTTGCCAGGTTCACGGCATCGGCACGGCCAAGGCGGCGCAGATCAAGGCCGCGCTGGAAGTCGGGCGCCGCCTCATGGCCACCGCGCCGCACGAACGGCCGCAGGTCCGCAGCCCTGCCGACGTCGCCAATCTTCTCATGCTCGAAATGGGGTTGCTGGAGCAGGAGCATCTGCGCGCCGTGCTGCTGGACACCAAGAATGTCGTGCTGCGCGTCGCCAACGTTTACGCCGGTAATCTCAACACCGCGGTCGTGCGCGTGGGCGAAGTCTTCCGCGAGGCGATCCGCGCCAACTGCGCGTCCATCATCGTCGTGCACAACCATCCCAGCGGCGACCCCACGCCCAGCCCCGAGGATGTGCGCGTCACCGAGCAACTGGTCGAGGCCGGCCGCTTGCTCGATATCGAGGTGCTGGATCACCTGGTGATCGGCCGCAACCGCTACGTCAGCCTGAAAGAGCGCGGTTTGGGCTTCCGCTAGACCAGCCGCAGACGCGAACGCAGGGAAGCGGATCGCCGGTGCAATGTCCGGCGGCCCGCCTCCCTGCGTTGATCTGGCTGACTCTACTCTTCTTCCACCGCTTCCTGGTAAACGGCTTTTGCCACCAGCGCTTCGTTCAAGGCGCGGATGGTGGCATTCGGCAGTTTTACCTCGCGGGCCCGGCTGCGCAGGTAGTCCTTCACCTGGTCCGCTCGCAAAGCCGGCACCGATGGATTGGACAACTCGAGCTGGATCTCCTGGTTCAAGAAGACGGCCACGCCGTCGATGGGCACCGACTGGAGCAGCGCAGCATCGCCGTTCGGCGTAGCTTCGTTGAGCAGAGCGCGGATCTTCTCTTTCTGCTCTTCCAGATCCTGTGCAGGATTGCCGACCCCTTCGCGCGCAAAAATGGTGAACAGGCGGCCAAAGCTGAAGGGCTCGCGCCATTTGTCACCGCTGACCGTGACCCGCCCCTTGTCCGAACGCACGGCAAAGAGCGTGATGCCGTTGGCGCCGGCCAGCGCATAGCCCACCGGCAGGCTCATGGCGAAGTAGGCATACTTGTCGTCGAGCCCCTTCATGCTGCGCTCGAGCACCTCGTCGGGGCGCTCGTAGAAGCGGCTGCCCGGCCAGCGCCGCCGCGCATAGCGGTTGATGAAATAGCTGCCGATACTGGCGCAGATGAAGCCGATGAAGAGCGCGGCAAAGCTGATCCAGGACCAGTATTGCTGCAAGAAACCCATGGGGCCGGGCTGGACCGGATCGAGCGGGTTGATCCAGGTGGGGACAAAGCTGGCCAGGAGGCCGACGAACAGGATGCCCAGACCAACCAGGCTGAAGCGCCGGCCGCGCGTCTCTCTCTTCTTGATCTGGGTCAGATTCCGATAAACTTTCATTGCTGAGTCTTTTCGTTGGTTGGTTGTGAATTCATGCGGCCGGCTGCGCACCGGCAGCCGCCTCGGCGCTCTCGATCTCGACTTCCGAGATGCCCTTCTGGATTTTGCCGAGAATATTCTGCTCGACGGACTGCTTGGCTACGCGGATCGCATGGCGGATGGCGAAGGCATTGCTGCGCCCGTGCGCGACGACGACAACACCCGACAGGCCGAGCAACACGGCGCCGCCGTAGTGGCTGTCGTCCATACGCTCGCGCACGCGCCGCAGCGAGTTGCGCGCCATCAACGCGCCAAGCATGGCGATCGGGCTCTTCTTGATCTCTTCGGTGATGACGCGGTTCATGAGCGTGGCGGTCGTTTCGGCTGTCTTGACGAAGATGTTGCCCGTAAAGCCATCGGTCACCACCACGTCGGCCAGCCCGGTAGGAATCTCCTTGCTCTCAATGTTGCCCTGGAAGTTGATGCTGGGCGTCTGCTCGAGCAGTTTGAAACTGTCGATGACCAGTTGATTGCCCTTGCCCGCCTCCTCGCCGTTGCTCAGAATGCGTACGCTGGGGCGCTCCAGGCCGATTACATCGCGGGCATAGATGCTGCCCATGATGGCGAATTGCTGGATATGCTCCGGACGGACGTCGGCGTTGGCACCGATGTCGAGGATCAGGCAGGCGCCCTTGAGCGTCGGAAACGGGCCGATCAGCGCCGGGCGCAGGATGCCCTTGATGCGCCCGACGTGCAGGATACCCGCCGCCAGCGCGCCGCCGGTGTTGCCCGCTGAGACAAAGGCCTGTGCCTCGCTGCGCTTGACCATCTTGCAGCCGACCACCATCGAGCTATCCGTCTTGGTGCGCACCGCGGCTGCTGGCTTGTCTTCCATTTCGATGACCTGGCTGGCCGGCACGATGGGCAGGTTGAGTCCTTTTGTATCGTGCTTTTTCAGTTCGGCTTCGATCACATCCGGCCGGCCGACCAGGGAGACGGTGACGCCGTACACGCGCGCGGCCTCCACGCCACCGGCAACAATTGCCTCCGGCGCATGGTCGCCACCCATAGCATCAAGTGCAATATTCATACAGATTTTCCACTTCGTGGTTGGTTAGAAGCCAAGGTCCGCCGGACAGCCTGCCAGGCCGACAACACCAGGGCCGGCCAGTGCAGCAATCGCAGGCCCGATGTCACTATAGAGAACTTCGCCAATGTTGAGCGTCGCGCGTGCCTGCACCAACAAGGTTTCGGCATCGGCCAAGGCGTTGGCATGCAGCACGCCGACATTGAGCGGCCGGTCGCCGTAGAACTTGTGGATGCGCTCGATCACTTCTTGCATCGAGCGTTTGCGGCCGCGCACCCGTGCCGTCACCGTCGCCGCCCCATCCCACAATTCCAGAATTGGCTTGACCTGCAACAGCTCGCCAAAGCCGGCCTGCAAGTTGCCGACGCGGCCGCTACGGGCAACGTATTTTAGCGTCTCCAGCGCAGCAAAGCCAATGATCTCGCCGCGCAATTTGCCCATCAGGCTGTAGAAGCGGTCTGGCTCGACACCTTGTGCCAGCAGACGGGCCGCCATGATGGCCTGCCAGCCACCGCCGATGCTGATGCTGTTGGAGTCCCACAAGGTAAAGCGTTCGACGCCAAACTCCTGCGCCGCCATCTGTGCCGAGCGGAAGGTGCCGGAGAGCTTGCTGGTCACCGTGACGACGACGATGTGTTCCGCGCCCTCCTCGAAGGCCTGCCGGTACGCCTCGGCGAAATAACTGGGCGGCGGCTGGCTCGTCGTCGGCAACTCCTTGCTGCTGGCCAGCTTCTCATAGAACGCGGCATCGGAGAGATCGTACTTGTTGCGATAGGACTCCTCGCCAAAGATGACGAGCGTCGGCACCTCGATCATGCGATAGCTCGCCAGTAGATCGTCGGGCACGTTGCTGCTGGTGTCAACCACAATCCTCGTGTTCGCGGCCGTCATGACGGCAGGCAATTCACTCATGCGCTGTCTCCGTTGATCACGCGGTCAAAGTCATGTCCGTGCGCAGCGCACGCTGCGCCAGCGGTACTTCGGGCAGCAGGTCGGATGCCACCACGCCGGCCTGGCCCAGGCGCGCCGCACACCGTTGCCCAGCCATGCCATGCAGCCACGCGCCTGCACACGCCGCCCGGAACGGGTCGAGCCCCTGCGCCAGCAACCCGCCAATGAGACCGGCCAGCACGTCGCCCGTCCCGGCCGTCGCCAGCGCCGCCGTTGCGATAGGCAGCACGGCGAGCCATCCGCCTGGCTCGGCAATCACCGTGTACGGCCCTTTGAGCAGCACGGTGCAGCCCCATTCCGCCGCCCTGGCGCGCGCGACTTCCCAGCGGGCGGCCACAATCTCGTCGATCGGCAGGTCGCACAGTCGCGCCATCTCGGCCGGGTGGGGCGTCAGTACGCACTGCGCCGGCAGCCGCTGCGGCCACGCTTCGAGCTGCGCCAGGCAGTTCAAACCGTCGGCGTCGATGAGCGTGGCCGGCAGGTCGGCGCCCAGCAATCTGGCCACGAAATCGCGCGTCGCCGGCGTATTGCCGATCCCGCAGCCGAGCACCAACGCCTTGTACCCGGCCAGCGCGCTGGCTGCGACAGGGGCCGCGCCCGGTGCAATCACGGCGCCGCGCTCGGCATCCTGCGCCGGCAGCAACACGTAAGTCGGTTCCGCCAGCTTGCTCGCCACCAGCGCCCACACCGGCCGGATCAGCGCGCCCGTCACCAGACCGGCGCCGGCACGACCCGCCGCGGCGCAGGCCAGATAGGCCGCGCCCGGAAAGCTCTCGCTGCCCACGGCCAGCATGACTTTGCCGAACGTACCCTTGTGGCTGTCGGCCTTGCGCTCCGGCAGCCAGTTGCGGATGAGGCCGGCATCGAGCACAAAGGTGTGGGCGTCCTGCGCCAGATCCGGATCGATGCCGATGTCGGCCACAATCAACTCGCCAACCGCGCCCGCGCCCGGAAAGAGATAGTGTCCCTGCTTAGCATGCGCAAAGGTTACGGTCAGATCCGGCGCGATCGCGTGTGGATCGAGCGCACCGCTGTCACAGTTCAGGCCGCTGGCACAGTCCACGGCCACCACGTGCAGCGGTGGATTAGCCGCTGCCTGCGCCATTCGCACCGTGTCCATGATCGCTGCCAACTGGCCGCCGGCCGGTCGATTGGCGCCCGTGCCCAGCAGCGCATCGACGACGACGGTGCAACGCAGCCGGCTGCGCAACAGGCTGAGATCGCGGTCGTCGTCGGCATGAATCGCCGGCACGCCCATCGCCACGAGTCGCGCGTAGTGACCCTCATAGTCACGTTCGGGATCGGTCGGCCGCTTCCAGAGATAGATCTGTACGGCAGCACCCGCTTCAGCCAGGTAGCGGGCGCAGACCAGGCCGTCGCCGCCGTTGTTGCCGGGTCCGGCCAGCACCAAGCACGACACCCGGCCATAGCGGGCCAGGATCGTCTCGGCGACGCGCCGGCCCGCGATCTCCATCATGGCCGCGTAGGAATGACCGGCGGCGTCAGCTTGCCGCTCCAGCGCCTGCATCTCGGCGACAGAGACGATTCGATTCCACGCGGCGACTTCTGCCGCCAGGTCTGTACGCATATTCACCGAAAAACGGGACACGGTCGCTCTTTGGCAATCCAGCCGACTGTGATCAGGTGCCAGACATCTCGGGCGGTTTGGCTGCCAGATCCATCTCTTGTAGCAGCCCCACCAGCGCGTAATTGTGGCTCAGGACCAACAGCCCCGGCAAGAGCAGCAGCACGGGCACAACCAACAACACACTCAACACGATCAGCAGCACCTGGAACAAGAGCATCAGGAACGAGTAGAGCGGATGGCGCAGCGCCAGCAGGAAACCGTTGCGCAGGATCAAGGAAAGCGTCGGCTCAGTCTGCTGCCAGAAGAGTGGGTAAAAATACTGCCCGGCCAGCAGAGCCAGCACCAACAACCAGAAGGTCACAAAGCCCAGCACGACCATCCACCCGCCGTTCGACAGGTAGAAATTCACGCTGCTGACCATGATCGGTGGCGCCAGGACGACGAGCAGCCACAAGAAAACGCCGCGGCCAACATGCTGCTTGGCGCCTTCCCAGAAAAAGGAGAAGTTGACGCGCCGGTAGTTGGCGATCCGGTTGGCGACGTAGTTCATGCCGGCCCACGTCATGGGCGCCGTTACTACGAGCAGGGTGCCGGCCCAAAAGACGACGCTGAGGCCGACGACCAGAAAAAATTCTTCGTACGCACCTTTGATCGTGCGCCCCATGACCGTGAAGGCTTTCATAGGCCAGGATTATACCATACCCCTCTTGTGTGATGCCGGTACGCCGCTTGCCGTTATCCCCTTGGCGCCTTGTAGCCAGCGGCAAAGCTACGCCGCCCCATACGAGCGCTCATCCCGGCCATGTCATGATAAACTGTTGCAGCGTGCGCAGCATGTTGTCGAAGACGGCCAGCCGTGCCACCTCGTAGCCGTGGCTATTTTCGCGCACCTGGCCAAAACACGCTGCCCGCGCAACCCCGCCGATCTCGAAGACCATGCTGGCATCGCTGGCACTCACATCGTACGCGACGGGTTGCAGCGCGGTGCCCGCCGCCTCTGCCGCCGCACAGAGATCGACGATGAGGCCGGGATCGTAGGGCGCCACGCGATCACGCGTCCAAATGCCGGGCCGCCCGTCGGTCACCAGCGGCGCGCCGGCCGTCATCGGGCAGCCGTCGATGGCGACGAAGACGTCGGGTCGCTCGCGCTGCGCCAGCACCCGCGCGCCGATGCCGCCGACCTCCTCCTGCACGGTAAAGGCGACGATCGTCGGGCATAGGGGCTGTTCGCCGCCGCGGGCCAATCTCTCCAACAACCGCAGCAAGGTGACCACGCCCATGCGGTCGTCGAAGGTCCACGCGCCGACCAGCGGGTCGCCCGGATCGCCGAAGAGCACCGGCCCGCAGTGCGCGCGCAGCGGCACGCCCAGCGAGCCCGGCCGCACGCCAGCCGCGGCAAGCTGCGGCAAGCTGCGCCGGCGACAGCCCCGTGATTACGCGCACGTCAGCCCACTCGATGGCGCGCGAGCCAGCGCTGTGTCCGGCGCCCATGGAGAGCACGCCGGTGACGGTCGCCTTGTCGCCCAGGATCTCCACCGGCGCTTCGCCCAACTTCCACGGAAAGAGACCGCCGGAGCGACCGACGCGCAGCCGGCCGTCGGCCTCGATGGCGTGAACGGCCAGTCCGATCTCGTCGGTGTGCGCGGCATAGCAGACGAGCGGGCCTTTAGGATTCTGCCCTGCCAGCCGCACCCAGACGTTGCCCGCGCCGTCCTGTTGCGGCGTGTAGCCCCAGCCCTCGAGTTTGCGCACGAGATGCGCGGCCAGCCGGTGCTCCATGCTCGACGGCGACGGATAAGCCAGGAGTTCGGCAAACAGTTGCAGGGCGGGGTGGTCATAGCCGGTCATTGCTGCGCTCCTTGTGAGGTCAGTTCCCGAGCGTCACGTCGCCCAGGTCGATGGCGTTGTCCGCGTAAGGCCGGCCCCCGGCATCGCTGGCCGGGAGTCGCGCACCGGTCGCCGGATCGTACATGCCGGCGCGCAGGCGATAGGTACCTGGCGCCAAATTGGCCGGCAGCGCCAGCACATGCTCATCGGTAACGACCTCGCCTTCGATCCACTGCTCGGTGCCATACCCCTGGGCCGGTACGGCATCGGACTGCGCCACCAGCGTGCCGTCCGGGCCAACAAGGTGGACGAAGACCTTTTCGCTTGTTGCCAGCGGCGCCAGCGACTGCCAGATCAGCCGCACCGCCAGCGTGCCGTCGCCTGGCGTCACATCAGCCCCGTGCAGCCGGATGGTATCGCCCAGCGTGGCGTCGACCGCGCGCTGCATCGCCGGCACGGCAAAGGTGCGCGTCGATGGCTGGATCGTCAGCGGCGCAATCGTCTGCCCGTAGCCGCCCACCTCGAGCGCCAGCGTATAGTCGCCCGGCTCGATCTCCTGCGGCATCCGTACGTGCAGGCGCCGGCAGACAACCTCCCCATCACGCCAGTCGGCACCCGCCGCCAGTGTGCCCGACCAGAGCGTCGTCTCGCTGCCATTTTTCAGCGTCAGCGCGGCGGGCAGGTCGGCATGTTTGGGGCCGCCCTGGAAATAGAGTTCGACGGCGAGGGGCGCCCCGGCCTCGCTGGTGCTCGCAGGCAGCGAATACCCGACCAGCACGAGCCCATCCTGGCCCAGCGGCAACGTCGTCCGCATGGCCGGCTGCGCGTCGGCAAAGGGCATGGAGACGATCGGCAGCGTCCACGTGCCGGCGAGCGCGCTGTCGCCGGGCGCGTCGAGGCGCGGGCGGCGCGCGCCATCGGCGGCATACTCATACCAGCCGGCCAGCACGCGCACCGTCTCGCCGCCGCTGCATTGGTCGGTGATTTCGGGTGCGTAGCGCTGCGCCACGCGCTCGCCCGCGCGCCAGACCGTCGTCGGGTAGGTGCCGTCGCCGGGGATGACGTCGGCCTGGCCGATGCGCTGGTTGCGCGCGTCATCCATGTGCACAAAGGAGGTCAGATCGCGGCGGGTCGAGGCTTCGGCCTCCCAGAAGAGCGTGATCGACCGGCCATCGTCCGCCACGCGCAGGCCGCGCAGCGCGGGCGCGTCATCAAATGTCGCAGTGGCCGGCTGCTGGATCGCCATGCCGGGCGGCCATGCCTGCGCCCGGGCCGCGTCGACCATGACGTAGGCGAGCAGCGGGTTGCCCAGGCGGTCGTCGAGCATCTGCACGGGTTCGCCCCACAGCGCGGCGACGCGCTCCGCCTCGCCACGCTGTTCGGAGGGGAAGGCATAGATCGCACCCTTGCCCGGCTCCGGCAACACCATCGCCTGCACCGGGTCGAGCGAGCGGATGCGGTGGTCGCGTAGGAAGGTCACCGTGGCGTGCGTGGACCACAGCGGCGAGAGGAAGATCGTGTAGCCGTCGTCGCCGCGTGCCTTCATCCAGTCGACGGCATCGACCTTGTCGGCGTCGTAGACGTAGTAGACCTCGGGCATGGCCGGGTAGCGCACGAAGTAGTCGTAGAAGGTGGACGCGCCGCTGAGCAGGACAAGCGCTGCGACCAGCGCCGTCCGCAGCCCCTGGCCCAGCCGCGGCCACGTGGCGATCCACGTCAGTCCCAGCCCGGCGCCGAGCATGACGGGCGGCACCGCGGCCAGCGTGCGCGAGTAGTTGGGCGCGGCCTCGCTCAGCACGGAGGGCGCCAGCATTACGAAGGCCCACGCCGCAAAGAGAAAGAGCGCATCGCGGTCCGGATCGGGCTGGGGTCGGGCCTTGCCCAGCAGCCGCCACGCCCACAGCGCTACGCCGATGTAGAAGGGGATGGCCATGAACCAGTCGAAGACGGGGCGGTCGGGGATGCCATGCGCCCACTCCAGGTCGCCGTCGAAGCTGAACATGCCCAGCACGCGCACGATATTCGTCGCCAGCAGTTGCAAGGGCGATGCCTCGCCGCTGACGCGTTCGGCAAAGACCGACACCTCGGAGGCGTGTCCAAAAAAGAAATCGGGATGGCGCAGGAATTCCAGGCCGAGGGGCAGGAAGACGACGAAGGCCGCCAGCCCCGTCACCGCCAGCCCGGCCAGCGGATTGCGCGCGTCCAGCCGGCGCCGGTCTGGATAGCGCCACAGCAGCCAGAGCACGTAGGCCAGCAGCACAAAGGGGACAAAGCGCCCGGTCGGGTTGTTCCACACGCCCAGCCCGGCCAGCACGCCGCTGCCGACAAAGGCGAGCCAATGGAGGGGCGAGGGGCGGGGGGCGAGGGGCGAGGCATCATCTCCCTCTCTCCCTGTTTCCCTCTCTCCCTCTTTCCTCTTCTCCCCGTCTTCCTCTCTTCCTCTGCGTCTCTGCGCCTCTGCGTCAAGGAAATTTCCCCCCGCGCACCCATACCAGAACAGGCCAAAGACGCCGCTCAAGATCAACGGCATGAGGATGATGCGGATACCGTAGTGGCTGAAGTGGATATGCCAGTAGCTGACCGTCAGCGCCAGGGCCGTGAGCATCGCCAGCAACTGGCTGTGGCGCCGGAAGAGCGATCGCACCAGCAAGTATATGGCCGGCACCGTCAGCGTGCCCGCCAGCGCCGACGCCAGCCGTAGCGTGTAGAGGTCGAGGCGGCCCGTCAGTACACCGATGGCCGCCTGGTAGTAGGTATAGAGCACCTCGCGGCCGCCATTGGCGGGCAGAAAGAGCGGCCGGTTCCCGGCGATCACCTGGCCGGCGTCGATGGCGTTGAAGGCTTCGTCGAACTGCGGGCCGGGCGGCACCACGCCAAGCTGGTAGAAGCGCAGCGCGCCTGCCAGCAGCGTGATTCCCAGTACGATCCACCAATCCCGTCGTGTCATAGAAGCATAGCATTCTGAAAAGCCGGCCGAATTCGTAGCGACGGTCTGTGACCGCCGTTTCCGGCGCGATCGTCGACTCCGGCTACGGCAGGGTAACCTGACCGACCGTCACAAACTCACCGACCGGCGCGCCGGTCACCGAATCATAGACACCGACGACCACCTGATAGTCGCCCGGCGCCAAATTGTCCGGCAGCGCCAACGCCACGTAGCCCGGCTTGGCATCGCCGGCGTTCCACGTCGTCGGCGGCAGCAGCGTGCCGATGGGGAACTCGTCGCGCTGCGCCACGACTGCGCCGCCATTATCTACCAGCCGCAACGTCACCCGGTAATCGAGCGTGGGCTTTTGCGCCGCCAGCCACTCCAGTTGTACGAAGAGATGGCCCTGGTCGAGCGGGTTATTGGGCGGCGTCATGACCGCGGCGCCGGTCAGGACAAGTTCGTCGCCAAAGCGCGCGTCGAGAGCGACCGTGGCGTCCGGCGTTAGAAAGTGCGGGCTGAGAAAGCGGCACAAATCGACATCCAGCCACTCCCAGCAGTTCTCCTTGTAGGCGACAGCGGTCAGGTACTTGGGCACAAATTCGCCGGCATCCACTTCGTCTTCGGCCGTGACCACCAGCCAAAGCGCCGGATGTGCGGCCAGCAGCTCCTGGATAACGCCGTCCATTTCTTCGGGCACGATCGGCGGCGCGTTGATCGGCCAGAAGGGCGGCAGTTCGACGGCGGGTGCTGTGGCGAAATCCGCAACCTCCGGCAGGTAGTACTTGGCGAGCAGGTGCTGGCGCGGCGCGTAGAGCATGATCGCCTCGTCGGGCTGGCGGTTGGCAGATAGAAACTCCGCCATGTCGCGATACTCGCTCTTGACATACGGCCCGAAATAATACTGGATTCCCAGCACCGCCGGCACGAGCGCCAGCCCCACGCCGGCTACGCCGAGCCAGCGATTCCGCCGCCCCAGCCAGACGATGCCGGCCGCAACCAACACGTAGATCGCCGGCATGACGAAGAGGACGTAGCGCGCGGCCAGCGAGCGGAAGAGAGCGGTGCTGATCGCCAGCGGCACGATCACCATCAGCCCGACCAGCCAACCCCACGGCGGCGTCTTCTCCTGGTCACGCCCCGAATTCGGGAATGTTGAGAACACAATAACTGCCAACCCCAGCAATATCAGCGGAACGAGCAAAAAGCCCGTCATGGCGATGTCCGGTTGCCAGCGGATGGCGCCAAAGCTCAGGTCGCGCCACAGGCCGTCCAGAAAGCGCAGGGCAGGCTGTGCCGCGCCGCTGCCGATGGTGCCTGCCACCACGCCGGCTGTGGCGCGAAAGCCGGGCGCCAGCAGCATCCACAGTGCGATGGGTGTGAGCGAGAACAGCGTGATAGCCGCGCCGGCCAGTGCGCCCCGCCCTGACCGCGCACGTGCCGCCAGCAGGAGCAGAAAGAGCCCCTCCACGCCGATGAGCAGCACCGAGTAGTAGTGGAAGCCGGTCATGAGCCAGTTGGCGGCCACGAAGGCAACGATGGCCCATTGGCGCCCGGGCGTCACCAGCGCACACAGCGCGACCAACGAGAGCAGCGCCAGCACGAGGACGACCGTGTACATGCGCGCTTCCTGGCTGTAGAGCAGCAGCACCGGCGAGAGCGCCATCAGCACCGCCGTCCACAGGCGCAGGGCACGCTCGCCCGGCCACATGCGCCGCACCCACAGCCACGCCAGCGGCACGGCCAGCGCGCCCATCAGCGCGGGCAGCAGGCGCAACATCGCCTCGCTCTGCCCGAAGAGCGCCGACCACGCCACCATCGTCAGTTGCCAGAGCGGCGGGTGCTCGAAGCCGGCGTTCCAGTGGAAGGCGACGATCTCGGCGGGCGCGGCGCGCGCCATCAACGCGGTGGCCGCCTCGTCGTAGGCAAGCCCCTTGTCGCCGATCGCCCACAGCCGCAGCGCGAGCGCAGCCAGCGTGATGCCGGCCAGCAGCCACCATTCGCCACGTGGCCGGGAAGTCTCTGTCGCATGCATATGGGTGGCTATTTTACCCCGAGTTGCGAGGAGGGCGGGAATCAGGAGCGGTTGACCAGACCGTAGCGCAATGCCAGGACGGCGGCCTGCGTGCGGTCGGTGACATCGAGCTTGGCGAAGAGCGTGCTCACGTAATTCTGCACGGTGCCCTTGGAGAGAAAGAGGCGCTCGGCGATTTCGGCATTGCTCAGCCCCTCGGCGATGAGTTCGAGGATCTCGCGCTCGCGCGGGCTGAGGTCGACGGCCAGGCTGGACGCGGCCGGCGCGGACGATGGCCGGCTCACGAACTGGAAAAGTTTGCCCGCCACCTTTGGATCGATGTGGGTGGCACCGGCTGCCGTGCCACGGATCGCTTCGATGATCTGGTTGCGCGGCGCGTCCTTGAGCAGATAGCCGGCCGCACCGGCGCGAATGGCGTCGAAGACCCACTCGTCGTCATTGTAGGTCGTCAGCACCAGGACACGCGTCGCCGGGTGCTGCTGGCGGATGCGTTCGGTCGCCTGGATGCCATTCATGACCGGCATGCGCAGGTCCATGAGCACGACGTCCGGTTGCAGGCGCGCCACCGCATCCACCGCGTCCGCACCGTTCTCGACCACCCCGATCACCTCGATGTCGCCGGCCTGGCGCAAAATTACGCGCAAGCCTTCGGTCACGATCGACTGGTCATCGCACAGCAGGATGCAGATCATGGCACCACCAGCCTGACCGTCGTCCCGTCGCCTGTGCCGCTGGCGATGTCGAGCGTGCCGCCCAGCATCTCGGCGCGCTCGCGCATGAGTTGCAGCCCCATGTGGTCGCCCTTCACCGCACCTGTATCAAAGCCGCGGCCGTTGTCGCGCACCGTAAGCGTGAGCGCGCCGTTGATCGCCAGCGTGACGGCGAGTTGCGTGGCGCCAGCGTGGCGCGCGGTGTTGGCAAGCGCCTCCTGCGCGATGCGATAGACGCCCTGCTCGACGGCGGGCGACAACACGGGTGGCGTTTCCGGCACCTGCAGCGTGAGTTCCATGCCGCCGCGCTGCGCCGTGGTGCTTGCCAGGTTCTGGATCGCCAGCGCCAGCCCCAGGTCGTCGAGCGGCGAGGCGCGCAGGGCATGCATGGCGCGGCGTGTCTCGGTGAGACCGGAGCGCGTCTGGGCCAGCGCCTTGCCCAGGATGTCGTGTGCTTCGTCCGGCGCCGTCGTCATGGCACTGTCCACGGCTTCCAGTTGCACCGCCACCGCGCTCAAGGAGTGGGCCAGCGTGTCGTGCAACTCGCGTGCCATGCGGTTGCGCTCGCGGCTGACGGCAAGCTGTTCCTGGCTCGCCGCGTACTGCGTGAGTTGGATGTTGGCTTCAGTCAAGGCGCGGCGCTGGGCGCGCTGGGCCGCCATCATGCGCGTGATGACAAAGCTCACCATCACGTAGATCGCCACGTGGATGACAATCTGAAAGGCGAGCGGCGGCCAGGGCAGCGCGCTCAACAGCAGCGGGCTAAAGGCAAGCAGTTCGGCGCCGGCCAGCAGCAGGACGTACCACAGCACGCGGCGCATGTCATATTGCCAGGCCACCATCACCACGCCGAAAAGCAGGAGGACGAACAGCGTCCACCCGCTTTCCATGGCAAGAAGGAGGGCGAGAGGTGTGTCGGCGGCCAGCACCACTTCGACATATTTGAGCACCCACGCCGTGAAGATGGCGTGGCTCAGCGCAGCCGCAACCGCGTAATAGACGGCGAATACTGGCAGATACCAGCGACCCATGCGCGCCGGCAGCCCCGGCCAGAAGGCGAACAGGGCAAGCGTGATGACCATCAGCGCGCGCAAGAAGGCCGGCCCCAGGCTGGACTCGCTGTCCAGTGCAATGGAGCGCAGTACGTCGCCGGCCATAGCTGCGCCGCCCGGCGGAATCCCTGCCGGCGCCCGCAACGGAAAGGCCGCCAGCGTCGCCGGCAGCAGCAGGATCTGAATGCCGACCAGCACGCGCAGCACGCTGAGCAAGCCCGGTTCGAGCGTGGTCGACGGGCTGGGGGAGGCAGGTGCAGGTGGCGGCTGAAGGCTTCGCATGACCGGAGTATAGCACGCGCGGCAGTGCCTGCTAACCCTGGCCGTTCACTTGCGAGTATGAGCCGGCTCACGTCGTAATGTGAATCGACTCACGCACGTTGCACACCGCGCACACTGTCGCTGCCTTCGTAGATTCGCTACGCTGGATGCAGCCGGCAAGAGTTGCCGCCGGCTCGGAGTCAGCGGAAGTGAGGGGTGTATGGAACGCAACAACGGAAAGAACGGCGATGCGCCCGTCATTGCCATCGACAGTGTCACCAAGACTTACCAGATGGGCGAAGTGGCCGTGCACGCGTTGCGCGGCGTGTCGCTCGCTATTCACAGCGGCGAATATGTCGCCATCATCGGCGCCAGCGGGTCGGGCAAGAGCACGCTCATGAACATCATCGGCCTGCTCGACCGGCCGACCAGCGGCACCTACGCCATTCGCGGCCAGGAAGTCGGTCAGCTTGGCAAGAGCGCGCAGGCTGACATTCGCAATCGCGAGATCGGCTTTGTCTTTCAGCGCTTCAACCTCCTGCCGCGCACCTCGGCGCAGGCGCAGGTGGAATTGCCGCTCTTCTATGCCGGTATCACCGGGCCGAAAGCCAGGCGGCGTGCCGTCGATGCGCTGACCCGTGTCGGGCTGGGCGAGCGTATCGACCACCGGCCCGACCAGCTTTCCGGCGGCCAGCAGCAGCGCGTGGCCATTGCCCGCGCGCTGGTGACGCAGCCCAGCCTGCTCCTGGCCGACGAGCCGACGGGTGCGCTCGACAGCAAGACCACGGCAGAAATCCTCGATCTCTTCGACGAACTGCACGCGCAGGGGCTGACGCTGGTCGTCGTGACGCACGAGCATAGCGTGGCCGAGCGCGCCGGACGTGTGATCACCGTCAGCGATGGCGCGATTGTCGGCGACGCCCTGGCTGCCCGGCCGGCGCCGACTGGCACGGCCGCAAATGGCTTTGCCGGCGCGCCTCCGGCTTTGTCGCCAACCGGAACGGCGGTGGCCCGATGAGGATGCTGCGCTACTTTCCACTTGCGCTGGGCAACATCAGCGTCAACAAGACGCGCTCGTTGCTCACCATGCTTGGCATCATCATCGGCGTGGCCGCGGTGCTGACCACGCTGGGCATTGCCTCGGGCGCGGCCAGCAGCATCACCTCCGAGATTGAGGCACAAGGCACGAACCTGCTGGAAGTGAGCCCGACCGGCGGAGGCCAGGGCAGCACGCTCACCATGGCCGATGCGCGCATTCTGGGCAACCGGGACGATTTCCCGCAGTTTGCCGGCGTCGTGCCGACCTTCAGCGGCAACGCGACGCTTGTACGCGCGGCGAATGACGCCAGCGGCCAGGTGCGCGGCGTCACCGCCGACTTCCCATCGGTGAGCACGGTAGAGATTGGCGACGGCCGCTTTCTCAACGCAACAGAGGAGACGAACGCGGCGCGTGAGGTCGTACTGGGCCACGATCTGGCCGGCGACCTCTTCGGTGGCGAAACCCCCATCGGCCAGGAAGTTCGCATCGCCGGCGATCTCTTCACGGTCGTTGGCGTGCTGGAGGCGTCGGGCGGCAGCGCTTTTTTCAGCGACGATACGACGGCCTACGTGCCGCTCGGCGTGGCGCAGACGCGGCTCTTTGCGGCCCCGCGCTATCGGGGCGAGCTGACCGTCAGCAGCATTAGCATCAAGGTGGCCGAGGGCTATTCGCTCGAACAGGCGGAGCAGGATGCCGAAGTGGCGCTGCGCCTGCTACACGGTTTGGGTCTGGACGATGACAACGACTTTAGCATCTTCAACCAGGCCAGCCTGCTCGACCTGGCGGGCAGCGTCTCGGCGACCTTGTCGGCGTTGCTCGGCGGCATCGGCGCCATCAGCCTGATCGTGGGCGGCATCGGCATCATGAACATCATGCTCGTGACGGTGACCGAACGCACCAACGAGATCGGCCTGCGCCGCGCGCTGGGCGCCCACGACCGCGATATCCTGGTGCAGTTTCTCGCCGAGGCGCTGGTGCTCTGCCTGATCGGCGGCCTGCTCGGCGTCGGGCTGAGCTATGGCGTGGCCGCGCTGCTGACGGCGCTGCCCGGCTTCTCCATTGCCGTCACCATCGACGCAGCGTCGGTAGTCATGGCGCTGGGCGTGGCGTCGGCGGCCGCGATCATTTTTGGGCTCTACCCCGCGATCCGCGCGTCCCGGCTCGATCCGGTCGAGGCGCTGCGGTATGAGTAGGTGGGGCGAGGGGCGAGTTGCGAGGGGTGGTTCATATTTCATGTGCTGCCTGGCCGGTTTGATTGACAACGACGATGGAAAGTGTGAGGGATGACGATGGGACGGTTATTGAAGTGGGGAGTTGGGTTGCTGGTGGTGGCGGGTGTGTCGATTGGGGCGTTTGTGCTGCTTACGGGGCCGGGTGGCCCGCTGGCGGCGACGATCTCCGCGCAGACGCCCGACGCGGTGCAGACGGTCGCGATCCGTCCGGCGGACTCGATGCTGGGGCAGATCAGCGCGTCGGGCAGCATTGCACCGGTCACACGCGAGCCCGTGGTGTTGAGCGTCGATGGGACGGTGCAGGAGGTGTTCGTCGAGCCCGGCGATGTGGTCGGTGCCGGCGACGCGCTGCTGCGCCTGGACCCGTCCGATCTGGAGCTTGCGGTGCTGCTGGCCGAACTCGACGTGGCGACCGCTGAGAACACGTTGGCGCAGTTACAGGAGCCGGCCAGCGCCACGGAGATCGCCGAAGCGCGCGCCGAACTGGCCTCCGCCGAGGCAAAGCTCGCCGACGCGCGCACGCCGGCGACCGACATCGAACTGCAAGCTGCGCGGGCAAGCGTCGCTGCGGCCTGGGCGAAGTACAACGATCTGAAAGATGGGCCGAGCGGCGCCGAACTCACCAAGCTGGAGGCCAACCTACGCAAGACGGAGATTGCCGTACAGGAAGCGCAGCGTGCCTACGACAAGGTCAAGTGGGCGAACGATGCGGGCATGACCGCCGAGGGGGCCAAGCTCCAGCAGGCGACGATCGACTATGAGGCGGCCCAGGCCGACTACGAAGTGTCGGTTGCGCCGGCGGATGAGGCTGATCTCCAGTCGGCGATCAGCCAGGCCAAGGATGCGCAGCAGAAGCTCGACGACCTGCTTGCCAAACCGGACGCGGTCGACATCGCTGCGGCCGAAGCCCAGGTTGCCGGCGCCCAGACAAAGCTCGACAACCTGCTCGGCGGCGCCGATGCGCTGGAGGTCGAGGCTGCCACGATCAAGCTCCAGACCGCGCTGGTGACGCTGGGCGAGGCGCGCAAGGATCTGGCCAAGGCCGCAGTCGCTGCGCCGATCCGGGGCAGCATCCTGACCGTCAACACACAGGCGGGAAGCCAGGAGCGCAGCGGCGCGCAAGTCGTGACGATGGCCGATCTGGCCAGCCTGGAGTTGACGGTCAACGTCGCCGAGGTCGATGTCAACAAGGTCGCCATCGGCCAGCCCGTCGACATCGCCGTGGATGCGCAGCCGGGCAAGAGTCTCACCGGCCAGGTGAGCCGCATTGCGCCGGTGAACAGCGGTTCTGCCGGCGCGGTGAGTTATGCCGTCACCGTGGCGCTGGACGGCGACCTGGCCGGCCTGCTGCCCGACATGACGGCCGTGGCACGCTTTGTCGACGCGGCAATCGCCGGCGGCTGGCTCGTGCCGACGGCGTCGATTCAAGGCGAAGGCGATGCGGCGACGCTGCCGGTCGTGCGCGGCGGCGTGGTGACGCAGGTGCCGGTCAGGACGGGCGTGGTGCAGGGCGAGTGGACGGTCGTCTATGCGGAGGTGTTGCAGGCCGGCGACCAGGTCGTTGGCACGGTGCGCACGCCGTCAACCGAAAACCAAGCGGATGCCACGCAGCCGGTTGGTGGCGGATTCCCGCCACGCCCGCCGGAAGGATTTGGCGGCAATCCTTGAGCGCGCCACGCTCTCCCGGCGGGCGCCCAGTAGCCGCATTGCACAGCCATTTGTTCATTCGAGGTCAAACAGCTTGACAGGGACTGAGACTCGACGTATTCTACTCGACCGAACGTTCGGTCGGCAGGCAAATGGCTGTGCAAGGAGTGGATGTGAGTGTAGCAGTTGGTGAGACTCAGACAACGATCGAGGCGGAGTTTTCGCCCCAAAAGCAAGCCATCATCGATGTTGCGCGCGACTTGTTCCTAAAGTACGGCTATGAAGGGTTGTCGATTCGTGATCTGGCCGAGCAATGCGGCCTGGCCAAGGCGACCATCTACCATCACTTCCGTGACAAGCAGGAGATCTTTCTCAGCGTGCTGGCGCATGGCGTGATGTGCATGCACCAGCGTATCGTTGAGGCTGCGGCTGACGCCCAGACCCCGGTGGACAAGTTGCGGGCCGTGGTCGCCGCCTACACGGAAATGCTCGTCGAACGGCGCATGTTCTTCATCTGGTCGCTGCGCGCCAATGCAGAGACCGAGGGACAATTGCGCGCATTTGTCCAGACGCACAAAGACCGCTTTCTCGGCCCTCTCATGCAGATCGTGCAGGAAGGGATCGAGGCAGGGGTCTTTCGGGTGGTCGATGCGCAGACAAGCGCGCTCTGCTTGTTGGGCATGCTCAACGCCACCATGACCTACCGGATCATGTTCGACGATGCGCCGGAAAGTGCCGATATCGCTGCTACCGCGCTGGATCTCTTCCTAGCCGGCATCTATTCCAAAGTACTTGAGTAGTCAGGAAATGTTTCGTATGCAACGCACGAGGTTTGTTGCGCGCAGGCGCCCGCTTTTGACCATTGCCGGATCGCTCATGGCTGCCGCGGTACTCGCCGGCTGTAGCCTGGGTGGTCCTCGACCCGCGGCCGAAGAGGTCACGCTGCCCGCCTATGCGCCGCAGGGTGACGCGACGACGGCCACCGTGGCGGCGCCGGCGGCAACGCCCGTCGCAGTGACGCCAACGGCGGAGAGTGCAGCGGCGGCCGGGAGTTCGCCGCTGCGCACCGTCAGCCTGGCGGCGCCTGCCGCCGGCGGCACGCTCTATGGCGCCGAGATTGTCGCCGATCACCAGGTTGTGGTGGCGGCGCAGGTGAACGGCCAGGTAACCGATGTGACGGTGGACATCGGCGACGTGGTGCAGGCCGGTGACTTGCTGGTGCGGATCGACAGCAGCGCGCTCGAAGCGCAGGCTGCGCAGGCAAAGGCCGGTCTTGAGGCGGCGGCCTCAAATCTCGCCCTGCTCCAGGACCCGGCCAAGGCGCAGGATCTGGCGGCGGCGCAGGCAGCCGTCAACGCCGCGGCCGCCGCGTACACGCGCGCGTCGAACGGGCCGACGGACGAGGAGCAACGTATGGCGCTGGCGCAGCTCAAGCAGGCGCAGGCGGCGGTTGGCGTTGCCCAGGCGGCGTACAACGTCGTGAAGGGGAACCCGAACATTGGGATGCTGCCGCAGAGCCTGCAACTCCAGCAGGCGACGCTGGCGCAGGAGGCCGCGCAGGCGCAATACGACAAGCTCATGAAGGGCGCGACCGCGGATCTGGTTGCCGGCGCGTACGCCCAACTCGAGAGCGCGCGGGCGCAACTCCAGCGTTTGCAGGATGGCGCCAAACCGGCCCAGGTCGCGGCCGCCGAGGCGCAGGTCCACGCCGCCGAGTATGCCTACTACCTGGCCCAGTTGCAGGTGTCCAAAGCCACGGTCAAGGCACCCATCGACGGCATCGTCTCCAAGGTGCAGACCGCGGCCGGATCGCTGGCCGGGCCGGGCGCGCCGCTGTTGACGCTGCTCTCGCAAGATGTGCGGGTGACGATTCCGGTCGAAGAGGCGCGCCTCAGCCAGTTGGCGATCGGCCAGCCCGCGCGGATCAGCGTGGCGGCCTATCCGGGACGCACGTTTGCCGGCGCCGTCGCCATCATCGCCCCGGAGTTGGATCCGGCGACGCGCACCGTGCAGGTGACCATCCGCCCGATGGACGACGAAGGGCTGTTGGCACCGGGGATGTCGGCCACCGTCGAATTGCTGGCGCCCTGAGCTGGCCAATCGGTTCGGGCCAGGCTAGCTCGAGCCCTGTGAGGAGCAACAACGTATGAAGCTTTGGGACATCTCGATCCGCCAGCCGGTCTTCATGACCATGGTGCTGATCGCCGGCGTGGTCATGGGCATCTTTTCCTATTTCCGCATGCCCGTGGACGTCTACCCGAACATCGAATTCCCGGTGGTGGTCGTCACCACGATCTACCCTGGCGCCAACCCGACCGAGGTGCAGGATCAGGTGACGACACGGCTGGAAGAGGAATTGGCCACCATCAGCGGCATCGACACCGTGCAGTCGATCTCGTCCGAGGGGCTGAGCAACATCATCTTGCAGTTCAAGCTGGACCTGTCGGCCGACAAGGTGAGCGAGCAAGTGCGCGAGAAGGTCAACCTGTTGCGCAACCGGCTCCCGACCGATATCCAGGAGCCGATCATCCGGCGCTACAACCCGTCCGACCAGCCGATCATGCGCATGGGCGTGGCCGACACGACAGGCCAACTCTCGCCGCTGGAACTGCGCACGATGGTGGAGGACACAGTGCAGGCGCCGCTCCAGCGTGTGGCCAACGTGGCCGCGGTCGATGTGACCGGCGGCGAAGAGCGCGAGATCCGCATCTTGCTCAACGCCGAGGCGATGCGCGCGCGGCGCATTGCACCGCAGCAGGTCATCGGCGCGCTGCAAGCCGAAAACCTGACGATTCCGGGCGGCTCGGTCACCAACAACGGCCAGGAATTCAACCTGCGCACGCCGGGCAATTTTGCCTCGCTGGATGACATCCGCAACGTGGTGATCGTCGATCGCGGCGTGCCGGTTCATCTGCGTGACATTGCGACGGTGGAGGATGGCTTCAAGCAGCGCGAGAGCATCACGCGGCTGAATGGCCAGGACTCGGTCATTATCAACATTCGTAAGCAGAGCGGCTCCAACACGGTGACCGTCGTCGAGGATGTCAAGAAGGAATTGGAACCGATCCTCGCCAAGAACCCGAACCTGGAAATCACCATCGCCAGCGACCAGTCCGTGTTGGTGGAGCGCTCGGTCGCCGGCGCGATCGAAGATCTGCTGTGGGGCGCCTTGCTGGCGTCGCTCGTGGTCTTCGCCTTCTTTGGCGACCTGCGCAGCACGTTCGTCACCATCGCCGGCCTGCCCGTCATCATGATCTCAACGCTCTTCTTCATGAACCTGATGGGCATCGGCCTGAACAACATTTCGCTGCTGGCGTTAGCGCTGGTCGTCGGCCTGGTTATCGACGACGCGATCGTGGTGCGCGAGAACATTCTGCGCTGGGTGCACATGGGGCACAAGCCCAAGGACGCGGCCAGCATTGGCACGGCGGAGGTCTTCCTGCCCGTGCTGGCCACGACTGCGACCGTCATGGCGGTCTTCCTGCCGGTAGCCTACGCCGAGGGGATCATTGGCCGCTTCTTCGTCGCCTTCGGCCTGACCGTGGCGATCGCCATGGCGATCTCCTTCTTCGAGTCGCTGACGATGGCGCCCATGCTCAGCGCCTATTTCATCAGCAACAAGCCGAAGAAGCAGAAGAAGGCCAAAAAGGAGCAGCACTACGAAGAGGGCGAGAAGATCACGTGGCTGGACCGCATCTACGGGCGCGTGCTGCATGTCGTGCTGCGTCACAAGTGGGTGACGATCCTGTTCACGGTCGCCATCTTTGTGGGGAGCATCTATAGCACACGCTTCCTGGATTTCAGCTTCGTACCGACGATTGACCAGCACCAGTTTGACATGATCGTGGAATTGCCTGCGGGCACGCCGCTGGAGACAGCCGAACAGGAAGCGCTTAAAATCGAGGAAATCCTGCGCCAGCACCCGGCGGTGACGGATCTCTTCACCACCATCGGCAGCACCGGCGCACCGGAGAAGCTGGATTTCTTCGGCAAAATCGACAGCAGCGTGCCTTCGCGTCCCGTCATCGACCAGATTCGCGCAGCCATGGCCGGCGCGCCGGGGCTCACCTTCAGCGCCGGCGCCGGCATCGGCGGCGCGGCGACCGATATCGGCGTGGAAGTGCGCGGCCTCTCCACGACCAGCTACGACGCGTTGGGCGCCGAGGCCGAAGCCGTCATCGAGCAACTGCGTGCCATTCCGGGCATCGTCGATCTCAAAAGTTCGTTCAAGCCTGGCCGGCCGGAGATTCGCTTTATCATCGACCGCCAGAAAGCGGCCGAGCTTGGCCTGAGCACGGCGCAGATCGGCTCGACGATCCGCACGCTGGTCAACGGCCAGGTGGTGACAACCTACCGTGGCGGCGACGGCGCCGAGGCCGACATCACCGTGCAACTGAATGGCACCGGCACCGAAAGCGTCGACGATATTCTGGATTTGACCTTGTTGACGCCGGCCGGCAAGCAGGTGCCGCTGCGCCAGATTGCGACGCCGGAGGAATCGACCGGGCCGAATCAGATCACGCGCGTCGACCGCCAGCCGACGGTGAATATCACGATGAATGTCACCGGCCGCAGTGTGGCGGAAGCGTCGACCGATGTGACCACCCTGGTTGCCGGCATCCAGGCGCCGGAAGGCATCATCGTCAAGATGGGCGGCAATGCCGAAGCGCAGGCCGAAGGTTTCCAGAGCCTGGGGCTGGCGATGCTGCTCTCGGTGGTCTTTATTTACATGGTGCTGGCCAGCCAATTCAATAGCTTTGTCCAGCCACTGCTGATCATGATCTCGCTGCCGCTGGCGATTGTCGGTGCGCTGCTGGCGCTGTTGGCGACAGGCCGCGCGCTGGATCTCACGGCGTTCATCGGCTTCATCATGCTCATGGGCCTGGTCACGAAGAACTCGATTCTACTCGTGGACTTTGCCAACCGCGAGCGCGCGCGGGGGGCGAATGTCCACGACGCGATGCTCAAGGCTGGCCCGATCCGCCTGCGCCCGATCCTCATGACCTCGCTCTCGCTGATCCTGGCCATGATTCCGCTGGTGCTGGGCTTGAGCGCGGGTGGCGAGTTCCGCCAATCCATGTCCATCGCCATCATGGGCGGCATGGTGACGAGCACGCTGCTGACGCTGCTGATCGTACCCGTGGCCTACGTCATGGTCGTTGGCTGGCAGGAGCGGTGGCTGGCACGGCGTGCCGTGCGTCGGTCCATCCAGGAGGCGCGCTGGGCGGAAGAGGCCGGCGAACCGGATCCGTCCGATTCGATCGTCGCTCAAACGGGCGACGATTGAGCGCGGAAGTGGAGGCGATGGTGCCGGCGGTCAGGGTAGCGCGAGGAGCGTCATTCGCCGGGCTGAACCGCGGTTGTGCTGGGCGGGATGACACCGTCCAGCATCGCCAGCGCCGCCTGTGCCAGGTCGCCGCCTTGCTGGACGCCGCGCACGACGCCCGCACCGTCGATCAGGGTGAGCAGCGGGGCCGACGAGATCTTGCGGGCGTTGTAGGTCTTGGAGACCTTGCCATCCCAGTCGAGGAGGATGACCACGTAGTCGGCGACGTCGAGACCCGGCGGCATGGCTTCGGCAGCCTTGGCATAGGTGCCTTTCATGACCTGCTCGGCCAGCGAACGCAGGAAGACCGGCACTGCGCTCATGTTGACGACGCTGGGCACGAGCAGGCTGCTTGCATCGGCATAGCGCGCCCGCACGGCTTCCTGCATCGTCTGCACCGCGGCGACCGAGTTCTGGTCGTGGAAGGCCAGCAGCAGCGCCGTGCCCTGGCATGCGTCGAGGCTGACGGTACGGTTCGAGCCAAGTGCGGTCAATTCAAAGGGTGGCGCGGCCGCGCCGATTGTTATGGATGATGGTGCCATCGATGCCTCCCCGTGGCGGAAATGGCGTGCATTGTAAGCCAGGCAAAGTCTCGGACGCAACATGTGGAGGTGCGCTATCGTAAGTAACATTGCTGGGCGAGTGCGCACGTCGCGCTAGAATGAAGCGAGTTGGAGACTGGCAGTAGGTCCGGTCGATTACGCCGGGATCGCCAGTCGGGTGTATGCTAACCGATGGTGCGCTATTGCATCACAAAGATAGATAGCTGGAGTGTCATGATGAATAATCGTCGTACGCAGAATCGATGGAAGGCGCGGCTTCTCATGGGGCTGCTGGCAGTTGTGCTGGTCGCGGGCATCGTGATCACGCCGCTGTCGCTCAACTCGCTGCCGGTTGCGGCGCAGAGCAGCATGGACGATGGCAAGATGGCCGTCGTCGGGCTGGATGGCGCGATGTTGCAGGATGCGCCGGGCGGCAAAACCCTGGCCGAGCTTTCGGCCGGCGATGTCGTGACGGCAGTCGGCCGCACTGCAGACAACAAGTATCTCCAGGTCGAGGCCGATCGCGGGCAGGAGGGCTGGGTCGCCACGAGCAGCGTCGTTGTCTTCGGCATCGATGTGCTGCCGGTCGTCGAGCCGCCGGCTCCGCCCACGCCGACGAGTGCGCCGACACCGACGCGGGTGCCACCGACGCCAACGCCGACTGCCATGCCGACGCCGACCGCGGCGGTACCCGCTGCCACCGCTGCAACGACCGCGGCCACGCCTGCCGCGAGCGCCCCCACCGCTGCTGCCGCCGGCACTACGGCTGAGGGTGCCGTAGAGGGCATCATCGGCGTTGTCAAGGGTAGCGGCGCCGAGGTGTACGACGCACCCGACGGCGCCAGCGTGGCAACCTTGCCCGGCGCCGATGCCGTCACCGCCAGCGGGCGCGATGCCGATGGCACGTGGCTCATGGTCACGACGCTGGACGGCACCGAGGGCTGGATGAAGGCAACGGACCTGGTCATCTTTGGTGTGGACGAGTTGCCCGACATGACGGCAACGGATGTCGCTACGGCGCCTGACAGCGCCACGCCCGACGTTACGCAATCTGCTGCCGTTACCGAGACAGCCACGGCGGACGGTGCGACTGCCACGACCGAGGCTGAGACAACGGAAATGGTACCCGCCGATCTGCCCGAAACCACGATGACCGGCGTTGCCAACGTGTCCGGTTCGCGGCTGAACGTCCGCTCGGGTGCCGGCAGCGACTTCCGCATCATCGGCAAGGCGGCAGGCGGCGAGGAATTGGCCGTCGCTGGCCGCAGCGACGACGACAATTGGCTGCTGGTGCTGCGTGAAGACCTGCCTGCGGGCGCCGGTTGGGTCTCTGCCGGTCTTGTCCGTCTCGACGGTGACATCGCCGATCTGCCCATTTCCGCCGAGGTGCTGGGCGATGCTGCAGCGCCGGCTGTCACCCCGGCCCCGGCAGCAACGCAGGCGCCGTCCACGGCTGCCACGCCGGCAGCTACCACTGCACCAGCGGCAACCCAGGCTGCGACAACGCCCGCGCCTGCCACACCTGCGCCGGCCAGTACGTCGACGCGTACGGGCGCCACCGGCCTGAGCGGCACGCTTGTCTTCCAGGACGGCCGCGGCAGCATCTACGTCTATGACCTGGCGCGCGGGGACGTGCGTTTCCTGACCAGCGGTTTCGACCCGGCGATCAGCGATGACGGCAGCAAGGTGACCTTCGTGCGCACCGGCGACGGCATTTACAGCATTAACATCGATGGTTCCAACGAGCAACGCGTTCATGAGGGCAGCGAACTGGTCACGTCGCCCAAGTGGAGTCCCGATGGCAAGTGGATCGTCTTCAGCCGGCTGTTGGGCGAATACAAATGTTGGAACATGCCGTTCTTTGGCTGCATCACGTTGCGCCAGCTCTCGCAGAACTTCCCGGGTGTGCCGCCGCAGCTTCTCCAGAAGAGCATCTTGAGCGAGTACGATCGCATCGAACTGCCGAACTACGGTCTTGCCCGTGTCAGCGCCAGCGGCGGTGACTACCGCGACCTGCCGGCCTTGGATTCGGCGACGGCGCCGGACTGGAACGAAAACGGCATTGTCTACCAATCGAAAGCAGGCATCGAGATCACGCAGGACAAGCCCGACGGCGAGACGCGGCCGGTCATTCAGGAGAACTGGGATTGGGATCCTGATTGGGCGCCCAACGGCGGCCCCATCGTCTATCAATCCAAAGAAGGCCCGCACTGGGAGATCTTCCGCGTGAATCCCGACGGCAGCGGCCAGGTCGCGTTGACACGGCCGGTGACGACGTTGGTCGACCAGTTGCCCAGCAATGTCGCGCCGGCTTACAGCCCTGATGGCAGTCAGATCGTCTTCCTGAGCAACCGCCAGGACGATAACGAGGCCGGTGCATGGCGGCTGTGGGTCATGGATGCTGACGGCAGCAACCAGCGCCCGCTTCCGCTGGAGATGGAAATCGACTATGCCTTTGGCGGTGAGCAGGTCGCGAGCTGGGGGCCGTGAGGGTTTGAGAAGATGACAAGATGAGTGGGAGTCGTCTTGCTCGTGGAGTCTTGTCTGTTCATGCGTCAAAATGAAAAATGGGACGGTCGCTAGCGACCGTCCCATTTTTCATTTTGACGTTGTACGCAGTGTCGAAAGGTGCAGCGAGGGGCAGTCACCCCCTCATCTTATCATCCCCTCATCCTGTCATTCCTCACCCCAACGTCAGTTCGGCAAAGATCACGTTGCCGCCGGGAACCTTGCTCAGCTCGAAGCCCAGTTTCTGGCAGATGCGGCGCATGCCTTCGTTCTCGGGCAGGATTTCGGCAACGATGCGATCCAGCTTCTCGTCGCGGCCGACCTGGATGAGGCGGCTGAGCAGTTCCGTGCCCAGGCCCGTGCGCTGGAACTGGTCGCTGATGAGAATCGCAAACTCGCCGTCGTTGGTGCCCTGTAGCTTGGTGAGCTGGCCCATGCCGACGATCTGCGTGCGGCCGCGCTCGTCCTTGCGCTCGGCCACCAGTGCGATCTCGCGGTCATAGTCGACAAAGCAGAGCATGGCGAGCTGGTCGTGCGACATCAACTGTGCCGGCGACACCGGATGGAAGTAACGCAGGTAGATGCTGTAGGGCGAAAGCGTCCGGTTGAAGGAGGCCATCATCGGCTCGTCTTCCGGGCGAATCGGGCGAATGTAGACATCTTCCTCGTTCTGGCATTTGAAGGGAGCGCTGTAGCGCGTCGGCAGCGCGCGGATGGCCGAGCGGGGTAGATCCTCCTCGTTCATTTCGGGATCGTGGAGCACGATGCGTGCGTCGAGGGCAATAATCTGCTCCGGCGACGCCAGCAGCGGATTGATGTCGATCTCCTTGATCCAGCGCTGCTCGACGACGAGCTGGCTGAAGCGCACCATGAGCCGCTCCAGCGATTCGGTGTCGACCGGCTTGCGGCCGCGCACGCCTTGCAGCGCGTCCCAGATTTTGGTCTGCTCCATCATGCGCCGCGCCAGTGTGGTGTTGAGCGGTGGCAGCGCCAGCGCGCGGTCCTTGTAGACTTCCACGAGGACGCCGCCGGTACCGAAGAGCAGCACGGGGCCAAACTGCGGGTCGTCGCTGCTGCCGACGATCAGTTCGTAGCCGTCCAGCTTGAGCATGGGCTGCACGGTGACGCCCTGGAAGTGTTGCGCGCCATGTACCTCGGTGACGGCCGCCTGAATCGTCTCAAACGCCGTGCGCACCGCTTCGTCCGTGCGCAGGTTGAGCTGAACGCCCTTGACGTCGGACTTGTGCGTGATCGTCTCCGAATTGAGCTTGAGCACGACCGGGTAGCCGATGCTGTTGGCCTCGGTCACCGCAGCTTCGGCGGTCGCGGCCAGGCGTGTCTCGACGGTGGGGATGCCGTAGGCAGCGAAAATCTGCTTGGACTCGAACTCGGTGAGGATCGTGCGACCTTTTTCGCGCACGGTGTCGATGAGGCGGCGCGCCCGGTTGCGGTGCATCGTCTCGGCTTCGCTTGCCACCGGCAGCGACGGCGTCTCGTAAATGCCTTTCAGGTTGTAGCTGTAGCGCCACATGTAGTTGAAGACCTGTGCCGCCGTGTCCGGATAGGGGAAGGTCGGGATGCTGGCGCGGTTCAGAATCGAGACGCCGGCAGTCACGTCGGCGCCGCCCATCCAACTGGCGAGGACCGGCTTGCGGCCAAGATTGGCCGCAGCCTGGCGCAACTGCTCGGCCGTGCGCGTCGGGTCGGTCATATCCTGCGGCGTGAGGATGACGAGCAGCCCGTCGGCGTTCTTGTCCTTGGCTGCAATCTCCAGCGTCTTGGCGTAAAGTTCCGGGCTGGCATCTCCCAGGATGTCGATCGGGTTGTTGTGGCTCCAGGCCGACGGCAGGAAGGCGTTGAGTTCTTCCATCGTGGCCTCGGAGATCTCGGTCAGCTTGCCGCCGCCCATGATCAGCGAGTCGGTGGCCAGCACGCCCGGCCCGCCGGCGTTGGTGACGAGGGTGAGATTCGGACCCTGTGCGCGCGGCTGCTTCGAGAGTACCTCGGCCATATAGAAAATGTCGGAGATGCGGTCGACGCGCAGGACGCCAACGCGCCGGAATGCGGCATCGAGCACGTCGTCGCTGCCGGCGAGCGAGCCGGTGTGCGACGCGGCAGCCTTGGCCGCGGCAGCCGTGCGACCGGCCTTGATCACGATGATCGGCTTGGCCAGGGCAACCTCGCGGGCGGCGGAGAGGAAGCGCCGTGCGTTGCCTATCGTCTCCATGTACATGACGATGGCCTTCGTGCGCTGATCATCGCCCAGGTAGTAGAGCAGGTCGGCCCAGTCGACGTCGAGCATGGAGCCGATGGAGACGAAGGCGCTGAAGCCGACGTTGTCTTCGCGGCTCCAGTCGAGGACGGAAGTGCACAGGGCGCCGCTCTGGCTGATAAAGCCCACGCTGCCCGGCAGGGCCATGCCCTTGGCGAAGGTGGCGTTGATGCCGGTGAGCGGGCTCATCACGCCCAGGCAGTTCGGGCCGATGATGCGCATCTGCGCGTCGCGCGCCTGCTCCAGAATCTTCTGCTCGAGTTTGGCACCTTCGGGGCCGGTCTCTTTGAAGCCGGCCGAGATGATGATCGCCCCCTTCACGCCCGCATCCACACATTCGGCGATGACGCTGGGCACGGTGGGCGCCGGCGTTACGATCACGGCCAGGTCGACCTGGTCCGGCACCTCCTGGATCGACGGGTAGGCGCGGATGCCAAGAATGTTTTTGCGCTTGGGGTTGACCGGAAAGACGGTGCCGCCAAACGGATTGCTGATCAGGTTCCACAACAGGGTGCGGCCGACGCTGTCTTCCTTTTCCGTGGCGCCGATAACGGCGACGTTGCGCGGCGCAAAGATTGCATCGAGCGGGTGGCGGCGAAATGCCACCTTCAGTTCGGAACTGGCCTTACCTGTACTCATTTTGCCTCCAGAAATCGTCTAAAGCTATGCCACTATCTTTGCACTTTAACAGAACGAGAATAGAGAGGCATGGCCTCTCCTGGGATAATTGGAGTTACCAAGAAACCAAGAGTTCCAAGGACGAAGACCATGCCCAAGCCAATTGTATGTCTGTCGAGTGAACTATGCCAGTACATGGAAGCATTCCGTACGTGTTTCAGTCGGCGCCAGTGGAAGTACCTTGTCATCGTACTCTTGGGGCTGGTGGAATGCGACGAACGCAAGACACTGAGCGGACTGCGACGGGTGGTGGCAGCGGAAAGCAGTCTGTGCGGACTCTCGCGGTTTCTGAGCAAATGGAAGTGGG
>WBZU01000200.1_pt2 | contig 31921 bp, 34 predicted proteins | sample 5204311 | NCBI WGS metagenome assembly WBZU01 (sample SAMN12344359, study PRJNA552823) | activated sludge metagenome | biome: Activated sludge suspended growth; feature: Nitrification reactor; material: Wastewater; isolation source: activated sludge from nitrification reactor of wastewater...
CGTCTTACGCTTGCCGATAACGTTGGACGGCTTTGTGTCAGTGCCGCAATTTGAAAAACTGATGCTCACTTAAAAACTAAAGTTGAATGAAAACGAAAAGCTCAAAATCTGCACCGAAGGCGGCATTGCACAAAACCGATGTTATAAGCAGTGCCATTGCTGCTTATCCTTACAACGGCTCAAATGGGATAATCATTTGCTGCCGCTCTTGCGGAAGAGAAATCGAAGAAACGGACGGTGGTTTCTATTCTCCAGTTCAATATGAAAACGAAAAGTTTGAGCGGCAATGTTCCCAATGCCGGGATATGTAAGGCATTGCTTATAACGGACAGGGATAAACGATAGTTTTAATTTTTAAATCACAAAAATATGGACGAAGGAATAAACGGTATGGTTGAAACCATACATCAATTAGAAGCAGAAAACGAAAAATTAAAATTTCGTTTATCTAATGTTAGCAAATCGTTACTTGCTGCGGGTAAATTAGCACTATCAGCAAGATTGGTAACGACCGCAACAGGAAAGAATATTAGCCAAAGAATTGAAAAGATGGAAAGCGATTTAGATATTTATGATAACGAAATAGTAGCAGCAAGTAATGTTTGCTAACTAAAATATGTATTCAACCTTTATAATTAATTAAAAATCAATAAGATAAGATGAATATTTCTGAACACATTTCAAATTTCATTCAGGAGATGAAGCGTAGAAATTATGCAAAAAATACAATAGATAATTATGTGAGTTGTTTACAGATATTTTTCGCTAAAATAAATAAGGATCATCCGAAAAATATAAATGAGTGCGAAATTAAATATTTTTTATTAAAAATAACTATATATTAATTATATAATAAATTTGCACTATGGAGGTAAAAAATATAGTTGGTAAGCAAATAAGTATTGACTGGATAAATGATTTGAATGATTTACAGCCAACTAATGTAAAGCGACCATTCAACTTTGAGAATACAAAGAAAAGTATCCTAAAATATGGATTTTCGGTTCCATTTGCAGTCTGGAATAATAAAGGCAAGCACTACGCAATTGATGGGCATCTTAGAAAAGAAGTACTCCTTTCTATCGTTGCGGATGGAATTGAAGTGCCTAAATTACTTCCAGCTTATGAAGTAGAAGCAAAAAATAAAAAGGATGCGATAAAAATATTAGTTGATTGCTATAACATTAAACATAATCCTTTCGATAAAGATGTTTTGATTGAGTGGCTCGAAGAAGAACAAATCGAAAAAGATGAAATAAGTATTGAAGCATTAAATATAAGCTTTGAAGAAGATGAAGAAGGAAATGAGGAAGGTGGTGAAGAATATAATAATAGCGATGATTTTACAAAGCAAGGCTCATTTCCTCTTGCAATAAGCCTAAATAAAAATGAATACACAAAATGGCAAGCTTTTAAAAGAGCGCAGCATTTAAGAAATGACACAGACGCATTTATTTATTTACTAAACAATATAGATTAGAATGAGCATACAGGCATACTCTGGAGAATACTTAATTAGCCCAATACCTATGGAAATGAGCATGAACTATTGCAGTCATAAGTGTGCGGTATGTTTTGCAAATCTGAATCAACCAAATAGGAAATTAGATTGTAAAGACTTTGTTTCTGCTCTAAAAACATCAGAAAAAGGCAAAACACTTAGGAGTTACCTTTTAAAGAATAAATACCCTGTTCTGCTCTCAAATCGTGTTGATCCATTTGCTCTTTCAAATTATAAGCAACTAAATACAATTGTAGAAATGCTAGATGAAAGAGAAATACCAATCGCATGGCAGACAAGAGGTGGATACGGTATAGATGAAATATTAGGCAGGGGTAAAGTTGAGCATTGGTATATTTCAATAAGTCAATATAATGATGATCTAAGAAGGAAATTAGAGCCTGGAGCTCCAACTATTACAAGCAGATATGAGTTAATCGTAAAGCTATTGGAAAGAGGACAAAAAATAAGCGTAGGTATTAATCCACTGGTTGAAGAATGGATGCCAGAGTGGGAATTTGAAGCTTTATGTGAAAATCTAAAAGAAGTTGGTGTCAAAAATGTTTGGATAGAGAATATACATCTAAATAAGAAGCAGATTTCAAATATGACTGAAAAAGAAAGGTGTAATGTCGGAAGTAATATTCTAAATTCATCCACTAAGAGAGATAAAGTCACACCAAGCTATTTTATTTATGCCCATAATCATCTTACATTAAATGGATTTAACGTGTTTGCAATGAATCAACCATTTAGAAGCAGCTACTTTGATGAAGAGCATAGTGTTTATAAAGGCAAAACTTTAAAAACAAACCAAGATTTTATAAATCATTACTTTGATAATTATTCGGAGCCAATTGAGATTAATTTTGATCAGTATTATGAATTTATGAAAATGGATTATTATGAAAAATCATTTAGTGATGTTGATGGTTTTGCTTACAGGATAGCGAGGAATATTTATAAGAAAACAGTTACAAAGCCATTCAAGGTTTTAAAAGATGTAATGTTTTGGTATTGGGATAATTTAGGAATAAGCAAATCCTTGCATAATAATATGCTATTCCCAATTCTTTGTTATGAAGAAAGAGGCAAGCAAATACCATATTTGAGCAAATCTAATAAATCATATATTCTATATTTCGATAAAAACCAGCATACAGGTGGTGTATTCATTAGTAACTAAATTTCTTATATATGGCAAGCGCAGGAGGCACATGGTATGCCGTTAGAGGCAAAAGTCGATTTCAGGCAGCTAACGAAACAAGAGCTAAGGCAAATGCTCGATACCGCTAACATTATTCCCACTTGCACAAGGTGGGAATATTTTAATTAATCAAAAAACACGAATTAAATGGCAAGAGGCTGGAATTTAGTTGGTAAAGGAGGTAAGAAGTTTTCATCCGAATACCAACCAGAAAAGCGTGGCAGAAATTCAAAACCAAAATTTGTTGATATTCTTGAAGAAATCTCAGAAAATGAGGGGAAAGTCGTTTTTGATAAATTTGAACTAATCGATGGTGGTACGAAAGTAGTCGTACAACTTCCAAGCGATCATGCTTTAGCAATAAGCGTATTGAATAAAGCAAAAAAAGATGTGCGCTGGTTTGCCGAGATGGCAAAGATTAGATCAATGTATGCAAGTACAAAAACAGAAGTTAGAAGGGTCGATGGAGATGGGAATGACGTTACGGATACGCCTGTTGTAATTCTTGGGATGTCTCCAGAGCAGGCATTGAAAAAAATAAATGATGCTAAGAAAAAAGCAGATGATGAACAATGATACGTTATGATAAGAGTAGCGGATTTGGGTGTGAATTATGCAGATTGTAAGTTGTCTAATTTGAAAACGGCTATGCGATTGTGTTGATTTCAAGGCACACCGTTTATTGACTAATAACGCAAATGTGCTATAACAAGAGTATTAAATAACCAACTTTTAATATCAAAACAAATATAAACATAGGGTACGAGTTGAGTGAAAAGCAGCAGCTTGCTTATTATGCTTTGCATTTAGCAAATAGCCCCATTGAAGAAGTGTTGTATGGTGGAGCAGCTTTTGGAGGAAAAACATTATTAGGCTCTATATTCCAGTTGTCGAGAAGGATTCAATATCCAAACACAAGAGGATTTATAGCAAGAGAGAATCACACAGATTTGATTAACTCAACTTTCAAAACATTTACAGAAGTTTATAATAAAATAGCACTTCCGAGAATAGGAGAAATGAAGTATAATGGTCAAGAGAAGTGCATAAGATTTCCAAATGGGAGCGAAATACTTCTCATGTACACAAGCCAGAGGCCAGGCGATCCAGAAAATCAAAGATTTGGATCATATGAATTTACGGATGGTTTTTGTGACGAGGTTGGAGAAATGAATCAAAATGCAGTAGATATACTAAGTTCGAGAATTAGATTTAATTTAATAAATAAAAAGCCAGCTCTTTTACTATGCTCAAATCCAGCAAGGGGTTGGCTAAAGGAAAGATATATTGCAGATGAACATGGAGCAAAGTCAATTTTAAAAAACTATCAACTTTACATACAGGCTAAAGTAAGCGATAATCCAGATAAGGAAAAGGCGGATAGATATACAAAAACAATTTCCCGTCTTCCAGAATTTCACAGAAAACGATTACTCGATGGTGATTGGGATTATCAAGTAGATGATTATGACTTCTGTTCTGATGGCAAGCAAATTAAAATAACTGAATGTGAGATAAACCACTATCATCCAATAATACTTAGTTTTGACTTCAACCACAACCCTACTACTTGCCACATAAATCAAAAAGTTAGCGAACGAATTAGCGAAGGAGGTGGAATTTATACATATAAAACATTTATGGAAAAAGGAGGCACAGAGAATTTATGCCTGCATTTATTGTCTTATATTGAGAAGTTATATGAAGAAGGGTTTAAAAGCTCACTATTAGTTACAGGCGACCATAGTGGGACGCATCACACAAGTTCATCTGGGAATGTTAATGATTTTATGATAATCCAAAAAGTATTAGGCTTACCGACAAATAATTTTATTAATACATCAAGAGCTAATCCAAAACATGTATATTCACGTACTCTAATAAACTATCTGTTTAAATCAGAGCTGGTCACAATACACCCGCAATGTGTTGAGCTTATAAACGATATTAAAAAGGCCAAGACAACAGATAAAGGAGGTTTATATAAAGATAGAGATTCAGGTCACAGCATGGATGCGCTTGACGCATATAGGTATGGATTGCATTCAATGTTTGAATCAACGAGAGACATAGACAAATGGATTTATGCTATTGGTTAATTACAAAATCCAAATAAAAATACAAGTAATTAAATAGATAAAAATCAAAATGACGATAGAAACAAATATACATGGATTAAGAACTTATCAAAACGCTTCTGATATACCGTACATCAGACTTTCAGCATTTGAAGCATTAACAAGACAGTCAGAAATGAAAATAAGAGATAAAAATCTTATTGACATATTCGATCAATTCATTAAACTTGCAATAGATAAAGACTTTGCGAACATTACACAATTGGCAGCATATGCTAAAAGTGTAATACAGCAAATAGCAAATCAAAATATACTTCTGGAAATAGGGTCAATATTTATCGTATTGGATGGCGAAGACGAAAATGATCTACAAGAGTTTTGGACGAACAAAAAAATGCAATTGGCTTTAAGTAATAATGAAATTGCTGCTTTTTTTTTACAAACTTCGATCAGTTGTCTGAATCTATTAAAGAGCAATATGCAAAATTTGAATACCACGAACTATTTGATAGAACAGACATTGATACAGCCGGAGAAGATTCTAAACGAGTTCTTACAGAGTATTTCCAAATTATCGAAGGAATAAATAAAAGTCAGAAAGACAAGTTATACATATATGCAAAATGTCTTGGAATAGCGATAAGCGAAGTTAAGAAAATGAGATCAGAGGATTTGTTCTATGCTTTACTCTCAAATAAAGAATACGCTGAACGATATAGCAAGGATAATAGTACGCAGTCAGAAATTGAGTTTTAGTAAAAATAATTAAACATGCACAAAATGTATTATCGTCAAAATTACCACGAGAAAAAGAATTAAAGCTTATAAAAAATAAGTAGAATTGCAAATATTGCGCAAAAGAATAATATGTCAAAAAAGAACGAAACAAAGCAATTAAAAGAATAAACAAAATGAAAAAGTATGTAGTAGCAGTAATATCGTTTTTTGACAATGATATTAAACAATTTAAAGTTGAAGCTAAAAATGAATATGAAGCAGTTAAATTAGGTGTGTTAGCTTTTACAAATGAAGAATTTAAAGCAGGAGAAGTTGAGTTTCAAAATTCAGAAGATTATCCAAAAGATATGGAAGGATTGGAACATCTTTACAATAATGCTGAAATGGATTTTTCAGTTATGGAAATATAACACTTTGTTTGGCGGAGGCGGTTGATTAATTAGATTTCGCCCAAAATATAGATCTAATCCAAAAAATATTTCTCCATACAGCACACAACAACAATAAAACCATTAAATTAATACTATTAAATAAGCAAAATATCTATTTAGTAAATTTGCAAAATGCCTGAATTTACTTTAGAAAATACAATATTTACGCTAACATCAGAGTACGAAAGCAAAGGAGTTGATCAAGCAATTCAAGACCTTGACAAACTTGACGCTAAGGTAGAATCAGTATTCAATTCAATTATAAAACAACAGTTACAAAAAACAGGTAAAGTTGCGAAAGATGAACTGGATAAAGTTGCAAATGAAGTAAAAGAATCATTTAAAAAACAAAGTAACGATTTTACAGAGTTCTATAAAAATCTTACGAAAAATGGTCTTGCTATAACAGAAGCAGAAGCGAAACAAGTATTCAATAAAATAAATGTTGCTTCTAAAAATGCTATTGACAAGCAACAGCAATTACAGAAACAAGCAAATGAGGATAAGAAAAAATTATTCTTAGACGAAGAAACAAATTACAAAGCACATGCAGATAAACTCGCTGCAATTGATAAAGATTTCGCAGCAACGAGAAAAAAGCTAATAAGTTCTGGATTGAAATTAAGTGATAGAGAAATACTTGACACATTTAGAAGCATTAAATCAATACAGCAATCACAACAAAATGAAATAGCACAAGCAGCGAACGCAAATTCTGGGGTATTTGGTCAGATAAAAAATGCAGCAGCAGGGCAGCTTCAAAATTTAGGGATTGACACAACTAAGTTGGCTGCGCTTGGAACAACAGGAGCAGCAGCACTTGCGCCACTTGCGGCAGCTTTTGCAGCGTTTAAATTAGGAGAATTTGCAGAACAGCAAGAGCTTGTAATTGCGAAGTTTGAAACGCTATCAGGAAATAGGGGGCTTGCTATTCAACTTGCAGAAGATTTGGATACGCTGGCAAACAAAACAGGAATTTCAGGAGACAGGCTTGAAGATGCAGCAGCGGCTTTACTAAAATTCAATGTTCCTGCAAAAGAGATTCCAAATAGATTAAAAGAATTTGCTGGAATTGCAGCAGCAACGGGAGCAAGTTTAGAAGATTTAGCAAATAAATATGGATTAATCTCATCAAGAGGATTTGCAACAACAAGAGAGTTAAAGCAATTTGAAAGAGAAGGGATACCGATTTATGAGAACTTAGCAATAGCAACAGGCAAAACAGTTGAACAGTTGCGCAAGCTAAAACAAGTCAGCGATGAAGATGTCACAAAGGCATTTCAAGAAATGACAAAAGAAGGAAGTAAATTTTCTACAGCATTAGATAATCAAGCAAATACATTATCAGGATTAAAAGCAAGATTAAAAGAAACATTTGGAAACTTACTTGAAGATATTGGAACACCATTTCTTGATTTTACAAATACGGTACTTAGTGGTGTTATTTCTCTCATTGACAAATTCAAACCATACATTGTAAGCGCATTAAATTTCACTTCGACATCAATTTATGCGTTCATAAAAGATATTCAAAATGGATTTGCTGGATTAAGAGCAGAGCTTACAGACCCATTTACAGGAGGTGTTTTAAAAAAAGTAAATGAAGATTTAATAAAACAATTCGGCAAAGAAGTAAGTGATAAATTTGATAATGGAGAATTTGCTAAACAAGGAATTGATTTGCAGTTTAAAATAATTGAAGAAAGAAAGAAAAATGATGAAAAACAAAAGGAAATTGAAAAATTAAATATAAGAATTGAAGAATTAAGGGGTAAGCAAAGAGTTACAAATAGCATATCTGAACTAAACAGCTTGGAAAGATATATACAAAGATTAGAGCTTCAGATTAGTAAAAAGACAGGCCAAATACAGGATTTATCAAAATTTGCGATTGATTATGTTAAAAATGTAATTGATAATAATAATTCTAATGTTCAGAATAATAACATAAAACCATCTGACACAAACACAGATGACTTAAATACACAATCGAATCGGCTAAAAAAACTAATTGAAACAAGGGATAGGCTGAAAGAAGAATTTATAAAGTTAAGTGCGGAGACAAGAGCGCAATATCAAAAACTTCTATTAGAGCCATTGTTCGATCCAAAAAATATTAAAGACCAAAATGACGTACTCGAAAAGCAAACAACTTTTCAAAATGACTTAAACAAGTATTCTGAAAAACTAAGTGATTTATTTAAGAAAGTAAATGACTTTAATAAATCAAGAGGCAAGCTAGATCCTCTTGTAGTTCCAATTGACATTCAGCTCAATACTGATAATATACTTGAAGAATACCAGAAAGCGCAAGAGGAAATATTAAAAGCATTGCAACGTGATGCAATACCTTTTCTACAAACTGCAAGGCCAGGTCCAAATAATGATGCTGCAAATAAAAGAGCAATTGAAGAAGGTTTGTCAAGGCTTGAATCTGATAAAATACAAGCAGATGCAGATAAGCAGATATCAGATATAAATAAGAGAAGGCTTAAAGAGGACAAAAAGATTATAATTGAAAACGCAAAAAGCATAGCAGAGGATTTATTGCAAATAGAATCGGATAGGATTGACAGTGAAATATCTCTACAAGAGAAAAAAATTGATAGCTTAAAAGAACTTGCTGCTCTTGGAAATGCAGAGCAATTACAAGCAGAAGAAGATAGGTTAAACGAATTGAATAATAAAAAAGAAAAGTTTGTAGAAAAACAAAAACAACTTGCAGCAATTGAAATAGCTACCTCAAATGCGGTAACAATTTCAAATTTAGTTGCTTCAATCGCTAAAGATTCATTCACTACGACACCAATCGTAGCCATTGCAAATGTGATAGCTTTGGTTGCTACAATCGCAGGAACGATAGCTGCAATAAAAGCGCAGCTTTCATCAAATTCATTTTCAGAAGGCAAAGACAGAGTTCAGGGAATAGGTACAAGGAAAAGTGATTCAATTCCATCTATGCTATCAGTTGATGAAGGCGTTATTGATGCTGATAATAATGAAAAAATGGATTATGCAGATAATAAAACTAAATCACGCAGGTATTTACTTGGAAAGATGTTGGAGCAAAATAGAATACCAGAATATCAGTTAAATAAAGCATATGTAAACCATGTATTCAACACAAAAAATCTTGAAATTAAAATAGATAGATCAAATAAGCTTCTTACGCAATTAGTTGAGAAGGAAAGCAAAACAAGAATACATGTAACTGCGTCAATAGATAAGAATTTGCGTGATGCAGCATTTATTAGAAAAGCAACTAATCTGTGATAGGAGATAAAATTACAATAAATGGTGTTGACTATACATCTGATATTTATGGTCTTGACGAATTTGTATATAATATCAGGAGAACAGATGATGCAGCAATTGAAACAGGAACATCAAACATTTTAAAGCTAAAAGGTAAAGCGTATAAGCTTATTTTAGATACATTTTTTACCGATCCATGCAATTCTCTTGATAAAAAGCTTGATATTAATTTTAATGATTCAATTTGTTGCGTTGAATATAAATTTACTGCTTCCGTTAATCAAGTTAAGATTTGTTACGAGGACTGCTATGCAGAAGTAGTTCTAATAGAGAAAACAGATGATTTAGAAGCGTATCAGTGTTTAAAAAATCACATTAATTTCTGGAAACCAACAAACTACGATAAGCACGCAGCTGCAAAAGGTACTGCGTATCGAATAATTACATGCCACAATGGAGGATTTCTTCACAAGGCACTACTTACATTATTCAAGATATTTGTCAAACCAATATTTAATATTATTAAAATAATTTGTGATGCAATTGATTTTCTCGTTAGAGGAGATCCATGCGAGGATTTAGTTGATGATTTGAATGATGCTGAAAATGAGGCACTCGGTTGCAAAAGATACCATACAGCATTTAACTTACTTGATATGTTTCAGTACGTATCAGGTAAATGTAAGTTAAAGTTTGAATCAAAAACTATATTAGAGCAGTTTCCATACAACTGCTTGGCGTGGTTCAGTGCAAGCTCAACGACAGGTAGATTGCTTACGGATTGCAATGGTGCAGGTGGATTATTTGACGTTCTTAATGCTCCAAAATATACAATGCTTCAAATTGCGCATAAACTTAAAGATGTTTTTAACGCAGAATATTATATAAAAGATGGAGTTTTTTATTTTGAAAAGAAAGAATTCGTAAGAAATACATACAATAATTTATTTGATGTAGGAAAAGAGTATGGATCTGGAAGAATACTTACATGCACAGAGATTGAATTTAATGATGAAAAGCTTTGTGCTTATGGAAGATTTGAGTATTCGCAGGATAGTATTGACACTGAAGGAAATAATGCGATTAACCAGTACAATGACATTGTCGAGTGGAACAATCCACCACGCCCAAATCAGACAAAAGAATGTGATTTCTCAAATGATTTTGCTCCTGCATCATTTGGTCGTGATGCTTGGCAAGATAAATATTTAAAAGATTGCAGGCAGTCGATTGGAAACTGCATTTTTGATGATGCCTTAATTATGGAAAGAGGTGTTGCGGAAAAGGATAAGCTTATAATAATAGACAAAGAAAAACCTACATACTGTTTTGAATGTAAATTTCATACTGCGATAAAGCTAAAAGCAAAAGGGTTATCAGATACATATATTTATAACTACCCTATGTTTTTTGATCAATTCGCAGCGCATAAGGAGCTTTATAATCAATTTTGGAAAGATAAAGATCCGAGAAGCGGGAATAGCGAGCTTCTTAAAATTAATTCTATAAAATATAAACCAAAAGACTTTTGTAAATTCGCTGGGTTGTTGAGAGAAATAAAATTAAATTGTTATGTAGTATTCAATGGAATTAAATTTTATCCTGAAGAGATAAGTATAGAAAGAAAAACACAAACAGTTGAATTTACAGATTTAAAAGGTGTATGTTAGAACTTAAAGTGCAATTCACACAAGGAAGAAAAGCATCTAATGGTGATTTTTATCTGGATAAAAATTCAGAAATATACGTTCATGGAATCAAAGCTCTTGTATTAAGAAATATGATAAAGCTTCCTTGTGAGTTTATAAAGATTTACCAAAATTCATCTAAAATAAACTGCACACTTGCTATAAATGGATTTTTCGTTGATGGAAAATTTATTTCAGAAAACACAAGACTTTTATTCGAGCCTAAAAAATAAGAATATCAATGGAGATAAAAGCGGTTAAACACATTGGAGAAACTACATTGGCGCAAGGTCAATATAGTTGCCATTGTTGCCGTTACAAGTCTGATGCTTCATTGACAGGATTAAGAATATATGTTAATCCAGGAGTATTTGTGGATTCAATTGATTTTGATCCAGACGCATCAAAAGGATATACACTACTCTACCCTTCTGCTGCTGGGACATATTCAATGACACTTCAAGGAATCACAAGCCAATATGATAATTTAAAAGCAACACTTACCGTAATAAATAGTACGGAGTTTGTTATTGAATATTGCTTTGTTGTTGGTAGAGTTGTTGGCTATCTTGATAATTATACATATGATTCGTACAATCAACTGTTTTTACCTGTTAATGGGAAATACTACCTTGATTTAAAAGTAACAGTAGTAAGCGCAGACAAATTAATATCTGCAAATTGCTATAAAGAGGTTAATGTAAATAATGTTAAAGAATGCGATAATTATTATCTATCAATAGATGGCAAATCAGTTAATGGTTGGCAACAAGGCAATGACTTGGAAATTGAATTTACTCTATTCGATGGAGTATATGACGATCTGTTTTTTGCCGGAATAGTAAGAGTTGACAATGTAACTAATTCTAAAAGGTTTATTGAAGATTTAAGCTTAAACTATGCGAGTATTGGAAACTTCGCAGCACTTGGAGTAGCAGGAATACCATATCAAGCTTTTAATGATGGTCGTGTAATATGGCAGAATACAACTGGATTTAGCAGCGGTAAAGTTACGATTGATAAAGATTATTTTGAAGCAGGTGGTGAGTATAGAGTTTATTTTGTTGTAAAAAATCTATGCGAGTGGCAGAGTTGCTTTACAACAGTAATAGCAGAGGAAATAGTAAATACTTGTCCAGAGCTTGATTTTGCTTTTACACCGCTTGTTTTAAACTTACAAAATGGAGTGTCATATGATAAAGAGGCATATATCAATATTAATCCATGCAAAGTATTAGATGCTGGAATAAAGATAGATAAAACATTGTTCGATGCCGAGCTGCTTGCAAAAGGTTATAGCGTTGCCACTTTTGACAATTCAATCCAAGATGTAAAAGTTTATGCAACAAATGCGCTTACACCAAATGCAGCGAAAGAACTTTTATCAGGAAGCTTATACAACTACGTAACTGGAACAATAGATGTTATAACATTTGGATTCAGAATACCTGATGAATGGGCTGGAAAAACAAAATATCTATTCTTTGAATATGATTTTTTGATAGAAGGAAATGAATACGAAATTATAATTCCTTTACAATTTACCGTAAATGATTATTCAAATGAAATAACGCTTTCAAGTTCTCACCCTGAATATTATTGCTTTGAAAGTCCTGAAGATGTAACATTCTGCTTTGCAAATCCAGATGATACGCAGTACTTTTATGTTCTTGTAACAAGAAATGGTGAAATTGACAGCACATCAGATTTAGTAATTGCGCAGGATGGAACTACATTCGATGGCAATGAAGGATGTATAACCGTTCCTTATGTTAATTTAGATGAAGATGTAGAATACTGTATAAAAGTATTTGGAGAAGAAGATGAAATATGCGATGATATTTGCCAATGCGATTATTTGGAATTGACATGGGAAACTGAATACAAAGATGATAAGCGTGTAACAACAGCATACGCATTACTACCATTCTCCGTAGTCGATATTCTCAATTTCAAAATAACAGATGCAACAGGTTATGAATACTTTAGCGATGAATCTGGATCAGCATTTATACTATTAGCAATTGATGGAAATCAGGATCAGTACTATCTAAACTTTGATGTAACTCTAAAAAATGGTTGTATTTATCACATTGAAAAAGATATTTACGATCCAGATTTAGGAACTGAAATGCTGTGGCTTTGCAACGATGGAACACCGCCGGGCACTCTTGCGCTTCCATGTACTAAAGACCCTATATTAGATACGCAATGTATATCAAATCAATGGGATAGCATAGTCGGAGCAGATGGTGGCACTGTTATATCACATGAATATAGCTTTGATTTTATAACGTGGAATAATTATTTATCTCCAGTTCCATTTGGTGCAAATGATAGGATATACATAAGGTATATAATTGACTATGGGATACCTTGCGGAGAAGTAACACTTTATCAATGCGTAAAAGCTTGTGAAGATTGTTTTGGGATATTACCAGTAAATCCATGCGATGAAATGCTAACTATATCACATGCTATTTCAGGAAATTATTTAATAATAAATTCAAGTGAATCATGTGTTCCTACATTTGATTCAGGAATACTATACTCAACAGATGGTATAAGCTGGATCGCTTACACATCTCCAATTGATATAAGTACAACAGCAAAAATATATTACAGAAGATATATTGAATGCCCAGATGGATGTGCAATTGCAAAAAATGGAACTTGGGAAATGGTTTGCTTGCCATGTGGGCAGACGACACAAAGCAATCCAGATTCTTGTTCAGTTAGAATTATAGCGGATAGCGAAAATTGCGCATATACGTTGAAGCACTATAACCCATTTTTTGGTGAAAATGATCAGTCGTTTGAAAGTAATTTTATTCTATTGGCAGGATTCAGAGATAGGTCTATTATCGAAAGCAGAGTGAGGGTAGATTTTATGAGTAGCTGCGAAAATGGAATAATTGAAGAATGTTATTACAGACAGCAAGGATTCTATGTTAGTGAGTATAGCAATGATTTAGCATTACAAACAGGTGGATTTATACAAGACATTACAGTTTATAGGCACGATCCATCCACAAGTTTACTTGCTATAACTACGATTACATTAAATGCTATAACATTTGCAGGGTCAGGAACTGCATTTGCTACAGCTATAAGAGCGGCAATTGTTACAGCTCTAAACGCAATTCCTGCAATAGACGGAAATAACTACGTTCTATCAGTTACATGTACAAACACAGGTTTTTTCAAAATAAGGTTTATGTATAGAGATAATGATCTTGGGCTGTGGATTGGTATAAATAAAACAGATGCAAGGATTAGATATAGACAAACAGCAGCAGGAGCATTGCAGACAAGAACACATACAGTAAATCAGGGATGCCCATTGTACATACTAACCGATCCATTTCCATTCTGCACATATACAGATCCATGCGGCACGCAATTAAAATTTAAAGCAATTGCAACAGGAGGAACTACATGCGGAAGTACAGATTATGTATTTATTGAAGATACAAATATATTTAACTTCCATAGAGTGCCTATATTGAAGCAAAATCCATACACAATTGACGCTTCAAGCGTATTAAGTTCGATATGTCAATTAAATACTTTGGTTGCAATACCTAATAATTTTTTGAATCCAGTAACATACGCTTGGACGAAAGGAGCAGCAATTTTGGGAACTCAAATCATTCTTAAAACATTTGAAACAGGAATAATAGACGTAGCTGTAACGGATGGTACATGTTCAGATACAGATAGTATAATCATATGAGCGCAAGATATATTTTAAAGATTCCAAATACTAAAGCTTGTTTCAATTCAACGATAAGTAATATATGTATTCCAAAACGAGAAAGATGTATTAAGCCACATAATGAGCTTGTCGTTCCATGCGATAAAGTTTATAATTGTTCACGTATGCAGTGCGATCCTGAATACTATCTTCCATTTGTAAAAGGAGATATTATTATGTTTCAAACTAAAATGATTGATTATACAAGCCCTGACAGAACTATGCCAATATCAATATTCGGAACAAGCGTAATACTTAATTTTATTGATGGCAATAATAATTCTTTCGGTGATCAAACAAGCCCATTTGTAAGTACATTTAGTGGCTGGAATGGATATGAAAGTTTTCAGAATATCGTAATTGATACGACTGATTTTCCAGAATGCTGGGCAATCGAAATAAAAAACTATGACGATCAAAATAATCTCATAAGCGAGCATTGTACGCAACAATACAAAGAAGTGCATTGCAGTGGATCTTTTTTGATAGAAAGCAAAATTGAATGTGGATTCGACAATTCAAGGAATTACTATGGAGAATCAGAAGGTGAATATACAGGCACATATGAATTTAAAAGATTCAGCAATAAAATAAGACTGCTTGGCTCATTAAAGCCATGCACAATAGTTCCAGAAGTTGAAAGAGAAGAAGGGATTGTTACGTCCGTAACTATAAGAGAATCAATTGAGCTATCTATTAATCCTTTTGTTCCAAAGTTTCTTCAGTCGTATCTTACAAATGTTCTCCTATTTACGGGAAGTGTCTGCATTGATGATGTCGAATACAGTCTTAAAGACGTAAGTTCATCGCTAATACCACGAACAAATGTTTTCAGATACATTGCGAATTTTGAGGATGAAACAAGTGTAAAAACATCATGTATTAATTGTTAAAAATAAGCATATGGCAAAGGAAAAAAATGAAAAGCAAGACAAAATATTAATTTACACAAAAGATAAATTAATACGCCACATTCCAGAATCAAAACTAAACAAGGTATGGAAGGCTACAGGAAAATCAATAAGGCAAACAATGGAAGAAAGAGGATGGAAAGAAGGAATTAATCCAAAAACTAAACTTCCTGAAATTAAAATCGTTGAACAAAAGAACGAAGCAAAGGCAGAATCAGTAACAGATGAAGATATTAATTAAATTAATTACAAAAATACTTAGTGTATAATTATAGTAATTTTGTATTTACTTATTGTGGTTTAGTGATATTTTATAATCACAATAAATTAAAATAAAATGTCATTTTGTACACAATGTTCAACAGGCTCCAAACCACCTACTCCATTTATTAGTCTTGCTGCTTGCACAAAGCCATTTTTAACAAAATGCGGTATTAAAGGATTTGGCCTCGTAAATTGCGAGCTTGAATTAGACCCAACAGATCCTGTTGCAGTTGAAGCAGCAGTAGCAGCAGGAGATATAATTTTAGGAGTGTATGGAAAGATCACAAAAAGTGGAACTGCAAATACTACGGTTGAAAATTATGATGGCTGTTTCAATGATTTAATTTTAGTTTCAGAGGAAACATACAGGTTTGAAAGTTATCATACAGATAGTACAGGCCAATGTCTTGATTATAAATATTTTTCTGATATTTGCAATAATCACAAAAACTGGAAGATATTTTTGATAGGGTGCAATGGTGAACTATTCTTATCCGAAGAATGGTCTACATGGTTAAATTCAGATCAATCAGCAGCAAAGCCTGATGCTTCAATAGGATATAATTGGAGCTTAACATCCAATCCAGACGCAACACAAGGGCAGAAAGGTTATTGTTTATGGGTAATGGAATTTAAGATAGAAAAAACATGTACGATTGTTCCGGCAAAAATTGATGGCTTCTTGGAAACGCTGACAGCAGGTTAATAAATGCTATTTACAGAGTATATTTCTAAAAATAAAAATTTCACTCCTAAGCTTGGAACATCTGTTAAGGCAAAGGAAATAAGAGATCAGTCTTCACGTCATTCGACACGGCGTGGAGACTTATCTATTTTGGATAAAGTAAGGCCAGGCCAAAGCAAGGATGTAAATAAATATCTTAAAGAAACATATAGGAATGTTACGGAACAGCTATATGATAAAATAGTAACTGAAAGCAATACTATATTTAATAATGCAGGTTTTGATTGGGATTATCCTATTGCATTAGAAGAACATTATAAGGAGCAGAAAATTAGGTCTGGAAAAACTATGGTTAGCTTTATGAAGTACGTAAGTAGTAAGCTTATAGATATTTCATTTACTGACCCAAATGGCTTAATCATTCCATTTCCGATTGAAGAAAATAATATTATACCATCTAACTTGCCTGAAAATGCTGAAATAAAGTGCCAAGATAGAATTTTAAAGAGCAATGAATACTCTGCATATAATGATTTTATAATATTCCTGTACAAAGAAGAAAAAACTGATTCTGGTTTAATACACAAGTATATTGCAGTTGACAGCAAAGAATATGTACTTTACACAGTAAGTGGAAGTAAAACAGAGCAAACTCTTTGGTACAGGCACAATCTTGGATATATTCCATGTACGGAACTTCCATCAAAGCAGATTGAAGACAAAGAGGATGATATAATTCATAATAAAAAAGTAAATATAACATATAATGAAAGCTTCATTCAAGGTGTATTTGAACTTCTCGATAAAGCTTTATTAAGTTCGGTAGATAGTGAAGCTTCTCAAAATCATCACGCATATCCAAAACTTGTACTTCCAGAAATAAAATGTGGCGATTGTGGTGGTATTGGAAAAATTAAAGGTAGTGAATGTAAATCGTGCGGAGGGAAAGGTCAAGTATTTAATTTTAGCCCTGTCACAGCTATATCAATACCACAATCATTTGATCATAAAAATAATATAACACCATCTTATATTGCTGCACCGACAGAATCATTAAAGCATTTATTTGAAGTATGGCAAATATATTTGAATATTGCCGCAAACAGCGTTGGAGTTGACCCTTATATTCATGCACAGGAAAGCGGCGAAGCTATGAAGATGAGAATGCAAACATTAGAGAAATTTTTGCTAAACTTAGGCAATGCTGTTGCTGATTGCATAGAGAACCACTGGAATAATTTGATAAAATTAAAAAATCCAAAAGTAGACAATATTGAGACATTGTTACACGTAATCAGCAGACCAAAAAAGATATTATTGCGTAATGATTCAACAATTAAAGATGATATTAATAATTCAACAGGAGCAGAAAGAATAGAGTACGTAAAGGAATACAACAGCTACAAAACAAATGATGAACGAATAAAAAGAGCTTTTGATATTTACTATAAAATATATCCATTTGCTGGACTTGATACAGTAGAAAAGCAGTTTTCGCTATCTAACGGATTAATTGAGAGAGAAAAGCTAAAAGAAAGTTATTATGCCCTTTCAATTTTAAAAGAACTTGTTATAAGCGAAAATCCAGACATAAGCGATATTAATTTAATTGAAAAAATGAATAGTAGATTATCATTGTTAACTTCGAGCAACAAAATAGCAGAAATTGTCTCCTGAATATTGGGCTGATAAAGAAGAACAAACAAACGAACTCATTAAAGGCGTTTCAAACGAAATAACATCTTTTGAGGCAGTAGTAGCGAAAAAGTATATTGAATTAATTACTGACAAGCTAATCACAAAAGGAAAAATAATAGTAGATTCTGGAACTTATTCAGACATCGAAAAAATAAATTCGGAAGTATATGACTTAATGATTAAGTCTGATATTCCAAAGAGGCTAAAAGGAATTATTGATATTATAGAAAATGAAATAGAATTATCTTCAGAATTTGTTGAAGTAGTATCAGGAGCAAAAGCGAAAGCAGTAAACGTTTCAAACGAAAAGAAGCTATTCATTAAAAATATGTCAGATCAAATAATGGGGTATGAATCCTTTAAAATAAAGGTAATATCTAAGTATAATGATACTCTATTTAATGGAATAATGCAAAATGCTTCAATAGGCGAATTAAGAGATTCAATACTAAATCTATCAAAAAAAACTGTAAGTAAAGGAAGCTCGCTATCCATTTATGCAGGACAAATTGCAACCGATACGGTAAATCAATACAGAGGATTTGTGCAATCAAAAATAGCTGAGAATGGAAGATTTGATGCATGGGGTTATTTTGGTTCATTAGTTGAGAAATCAAGGCCACAATGTATTAGATGGGTAACTGATTTTAATGGAGTAATCCCTTTTTCAAAATTAAAAGAAGAAGTAAAGTGGGCAAAAAAGAATGGAACAGGATATGGAGATATTGTGCTGACTGAAAAAAACTTTCCAACCGTTAGAGGCGGTCATAATTGTAGGCACAACGTAATTGCAATAGTGCAGAATGATAAAGCAGAAAAATATCTAAATAGTTTAAGGCGTGTAATAAACAGTAGAGCTAATCAAACATAATCATGAAAGTAAAAGTAATTAACCTAAGATCGAGTAAAATAGTGGAAATGGATAGTAATACATATTTCACAAAAATAAAGAAATGGGTAAACGCAGAAGAATACAGCTTAATGGTTTCAATTGATGAAATCGAACAGCTTGAATCAGAACATCACGAAAATATTGAAGAATTAAGAAAGTACAGATCAATATTAAATGTTCAACAAAACAGCAATAATAATATATTCAATATTGAAGAATTACATGGGAAAGAAGAAATAGGAAAGCTTGACGATAAAGATATTGAAACAGGAAGCAGTGTAATAGAACATGAGTCAGATCAAACAATTGAAGTAGTTTATAAAAAAAGAGGGAGAAAACCAAAATCTATTAATTAAATAAAAGTTTAGTGATGAATTTAGAAAATCTATTATCTACAATCGGCTTGTCTGAAGAAGAAGTTTTAACAATAAAAGACCCTGAAAAAGGAAAAGACTTTCCATTAGAAGAAAAGTTTAATCAATTTTTAAGCCATTACAAAAGTTCATTAACTCCAGAACTTACAAAATTAAAAGATGAAGAAGCTAATAGCATAAGATCAACAACGACGATAAAGACGATGAAAAACATTGCTAAAGAGCTCGGGATTACATCAATAACAATGACGGACATTGAAAAAATGGAACTTCCAAAATTCATGGAAGCTGTAAAGTTGCACATTGAAGCAAAATCGCAGCATACTCCAGATGATTTAAAGCTATCAAGAGAAAAAAATGAGACACTTGCAAAACAAATAATTGATCTGCAAGACGCTATCGAAAGTATGAAAACAACACATGCTGATGAACTGTCAAAGAAAGAGAAAGAATCAATGGAGAAGGTAAATAAATTCTTTGTTGAAAAATACATGTCAGAACAAATATTAGGATATGGTGAAAAGATAATAAAAGGGCTATCAATGCCTTTGCTTTCATCTGCTTTTGAAAAAGCTATTTCTGACAATGGAATCAGGCTTGTTTGGGACGAAGAATCAAAAAGCGCAATTCCTGTTGATGTAAATGGCAATAAAGGAATAAAGAATCCATTCAGCGCAAATGGAAGCTATGCAAATGATTTTGTGCAGCTATTCACAGCATATGGAAATAAAGAAAAGATATTTGCAAAAAATAATAATTCAACGGATGATTCACAGGCTCCATTTGACAAAAATGGAAATTTCAACACTGCTGGAATATCTGATAATACAAGAGCTATGGCGCAAAAAATGGGCATACAGGTAGAAGGTTAATTCATCTTTTCGCATTAATATTCATGAATGGTCTCCAAAAGTGGAGGCCATTTTTTTTGTAATTAAATTAATTACAAAAAACAGATTATTTATTATTGTAATATATTTGCACCAATGGCGGCGGCCACGCTCAAAACGCATTAAGGGTTGTTCTGCCCTGCAAAAAAGAATAACACAATTATTTAATTTAAAAAAATTTATTTACATGGCATATCCATTATGTATGGTTGCGCAGTCCTATTTTGACCACCAACAAGCGGCTGGTGCGGCGACTGTGCGGAGAGATTCTGGAATATTTGAATTAATCGAGAGGCAGGAAAATAAAGTAGGAATCGCTAATGAATCCGAACTTGAATCTCTATCCGGTAAAACATCTTATGATGCACTTGGAGGAAGTACAAATTGCGCAATAAAAGTCTGGTATCAAAAGCCTTTATGCTCAACAAAGCCAGCAACAAAACCTGTATTGTGCGCAATTGATGCAAAACAAAAATCGCCCTACGATAGCGTTGACGTTAAAATTGATTTGAATTGTTGGAGAGACATTCAGGTAACGCCTTCTGATTTTAATTGTGTTTGCGGTCCTAATCAAGGGGATTCTGGAACAGTTGCAAAAGCACGTGAAACATTGATGATGACTGTTAGGGAAAGAGCAAAAGAAATTATCTCTGATCTAAATGAGGCTATAACTGTAAAAGCATTGAGTGCAGCTGGAAAATATTATGCAAATGATGCAGTTAGCTGTGTTGATTCAAAAGCAAATCCAAGAACGATAAATTTATTTAATGTCGTTAATGGTCAAATTCAGTGGAATCCATTTGCAATTAACCAGATCAAAAAAGAATACGCATTGCAAGGTTATAACGGTAAGGTTATGGTTGCAGGAGGAGGACAATTAAGTAATCTTGAATTCCAGCAAGAATTTATAAATGGTGTAAATCAATTTACAAAAGCACCAGATTACAGAAATTTTCCGATAATTACTGGTATGGATTGGGGATTTGATTCTGCTGCAAATTCAGTTCTGCCTGTAGATTCTGATTACATTTTGACGTTCACTCCTGGAGCTTATCGATGGATTCCGTTCTATGAATTTAGAAACAACGTTATCAATGAGGCAGGATATAGACAAACTACAATAACTATTGATGGATACGAGTTTGATTGGATCGAAAGATTTGACGATTGCAATACAACTTGGACAGTAAGACTTCAAAAATCAGGTGGTTTATTCTGCTTGCCAGATTCCGCATATTTACCATGTGGTTGCCATAATCACAAATTAGTGTGGAATATTGGATGCGGAACAGCATCCTGCGATGATTTGAAGTGTCCAACAGTTTAATTAAAAATCACTAAACCACAATAAGCAGCCTATGTAGAAGTATATGGGCTGCTAATTTTAATTCACTCGCAATGGCATGTAATTGTACTGATCTATCATATAATTTTGTAAATTGTATTCTTGATATTATTTGTGATGGTAGAATAATTCATTCTATCAATATGGATAAGGCAGCAATTAAAAATTATGGAATTAATGGAGGTGTAGAGATTTCACCGTGCTGTGGCGAAATCGTTAAATTAAGCCAAGTAAATTTGGATCAGCTTAATTTAACAATTGTTGACTTACAAAATTTTAGAAGCCAATGCGCTGTTGCTGCTGCATCTGCACAAGATTATGAAGCAGGAAATTATACACTTCTTTGCGATAGTCTTGATGCAAACACATCCTACTTAGCTTATTATACTTTTACAGATGGAGTAAAAGAAAATCACTATATAACACTACCAAGCGGAGTTGATACTATTGGCGATTTACCTGCAACAGCAATGCAATGTAAAGAAGCAAAGGTTATTAATAATTGCTTTAAAGTTGGATCAGAAATTTGGTATAATCTAATATGCTTGCAAGGATTAAATATTGTTGGTAATGTCTGGGTAAATACCACAACTGGAACTGCACAAAATACTTCTCCTGTTGGCGCAACACCATGTGAAGAAAAGGATAAAGAAACAAATACATACTGTTACAAAGCAATAATAAATGGAACCGGATATTCAATTGGAGATACTGTAGAATTTAAACAAATATTTGATGTAAACGACCCACTCAATCCATCATTTGTTATTTGGTTTAATAAGACTGCACTTAGTATAGTATATTTATCAGATACAATAAATCCATCTAATAACACAGGAACATTTCCAAATATATCTGATTTTGTTCCGTGTGAAGATTACATTTTTAAGCAAGTAGGTGCTGAATGTACGTACAACAAAACTGAATGCTTAGGTTATTCTGACAATACAAACTTTTACACAGCGACAAATGCGATAGTAAAATTTGATGTAGCAAATTTGGGAGGTGGAATATTTCATATAGGCATAGAGGACGGATCTTATACAGGTGCGTTTGGGCTCGTTTCTTCAAACTTAGCACTAAATGATGGGTTAAGAATATTTGATGACGTATATTTTCCTAACCCTGGTATGCGTTTATGGAAAAATGCAATATTAAACTTATCATCTGCTTTATCTGGAAGAAGAATTGAATTCGACTATGATACGAATATAGTTCCTGAATTTACATGTGATGCCGTATTGACTGAAAATCAAAATGCAAATACTTTATTTTCTGGAACAACAGGTGGAGATACAGGATTTGTGGCATTCATAGGAATTACATTAAATACACAATCGGTACAAAAAAATGATAAATCAATAAGAGTTCAGCTTGACGAATGCACGATTGATAAGTTAATGCAATCGAATACTCAGAATGAAATGCCTAATGGAATAACATATGAGAATGATACAAATGATAATAATCCACAGCCTGTTTCAGTAAAATCAATTACTGTAACAAAACAAAGTGGATCGGAAGTAAATGTTTCTTTTGATTCAGGTGCAACTTGGCCGGTTAGAATTGTCTCAAATGGATCAAGAACATGGGGGCAAGGAAATTCAGATACGCTTGATTCATCAAAAATGAAATTCAAGCAATTAGGAGCAGGTGTATATGATATAATTTGGGAGCAATAATCTAAGTATATGAGTTCAAGTACAACAGAATCAGCACAAAGTTTAATAATCCCAAATGTACGACTTGGAATATCATTACCTAATGGATTAAGTAACGTTAATTCAGATAATATCGGTGCAGAAAAAAACTGGAATAAACCGAATTATATTAGAGGTGAATCAATACCAACAGATATTGCGCTAATGGATCAAACATTTGACATTAGAGTATATTTATTTCCATTAGCAGATAATTCAATATTTAATTTAAATCCAGAATTATTTTTATTTAGAGATACAAACAGGATCAACAAAACAGCAGAAATGAGATTTGTTGCAGATGGACATCAGATTGTTCACCCAACAAATTATATAGTAGGTGGAAATATAACTGGGCATAGATACTATGGTGGAAGCCAATCTGGCGCAAGTGTTGATAGAATAACAGAAATTCCTCTTAAACAAAGTGGAGATTTTTATGGCGGAGATAGTACGAATCCTCATGGAACTGTTTTTCCATTTAGGCCAATAGCGTGGTTTACTGGTGCTAATAGAATTATTGCAGATAGCGTAACATTCCCACAGCCACTTTACAATAATTCAGCTACTGGAAATCAGCCATATTCAGGGATTGAAATAAATGTGGTACATTATAATGGCTCAAATTATTATATGAAGTATGGTGCAGATAAATATAGGTACAACAAAGCAAAATTGACATTTCAATTCTATATAGGACTTATGATTGACAACCCAAACTATGACGGAGGAACTAAAATAGCAAAAAAGATACTGATTTCAAATTTGGTTCCATTCTGCGTTGGATTCAAGCGTCATACATTTAAAGATTCAGATGGTGTTTTAAAGAAGTTTGCAGTTGATTGGAATATTAAACAAGGATATGGATCAGCAAAATTCTAATAGAATAAAATAATGAAACTAAGATATAAAAGATTTGGCGCACCGAGTTTACGGAATGTCGTTTAGATGCTCCGAGTTTTCGGATTGCCGATTGTGGCGGTCCGAGTTTTCGGTGTGCCCTTTTTAAATTATTAAAATATGCCATATCAAAAAAACGCAATTTCAATAGGTAATAAAGAATTAAGATTTGTAGATGCTGCAACAGGAAATCCTATTCAGATAGATGTTGACATATATTCGAGTGAAATACACATTAGGAGCGAAGTATTTGTAATTAAAATACCTGGACAAAATTTAGATTGGGGGTTATTAGGAAATTCTGGAACAAATCCAGCATTAAACTATCTTGGCACAACAGATGCTCAACCGCTTGTAATAAAAACGACAAATATAGAAAGAGCGAGAATATTAGCAAATGGGAATATAGGTATTGGCATAAATTCTCCAACGAGTACATTACATATAAACGGATCAGTAGGTGAAGCAATAACTGTAATATCATCCACAACAGTTTTAAATTCAACACATAATAAAATTGTTTTGAATAATGTGGCAACAAATATAACAATAACGCTACCTGATGCTCTTACATGTATTGGAAGGAAGTATGAATTTACACGCTATCAAGGAAGTACAGGAACAATAAAAGTTGTTGGAAGTGGAACAAATCAAATTCAGGCACTTGCTGGAACAGTTGGCGCAACAACTACTTTGGGCGCACACTCAACAGTAGGAGCAGGTCTTGGATTCTCATTCACTGCCGTAAACATTGGAGGAATTGGCGTTTGGGTAAGATTATAAAAATAAAAACTAAAGAAAATGTATGAAATAATTGATAATAAGGTTGTAAAAAGAGAAGTATCAGAATCAATCGTTGATGCAAGTTCAAAAGATATTTCTGAACAAATACAATCAGTAAAAGAAACGATAGAAAGTTTAGGCAAAACACTAATTATACTTGAATCTGATTTAGTAGAGGTATTAAATCTTGAAAAATTAATAAAACAGTAAATAAATGTCCTGTTTTAAAAGTCCTTTGCTTGGTATTCGTGGAGGTTGTAGAATCCCTACAAGTGGCGAATATATTAATGATTTAACAGGGATAGAAATAAAGACACTTGTTGGAGTAGCAAAGGATGAAATCCTTAGAGGTGAGGATATGCTTTCTATTATAGAACAGGAGTCCGTAAAAAAAGTAAAATCAGACATTGAGGCTAAAATATTTCAAGACAATACTTTTAAAAGCATACTTTCTCACGACAGGCTTGTTGTAAGCCCTCAGAATCTAGTAAGCATCGAGGATAAAAACTTTGGAATAAGGTTTGTAAAAAATACTGTTGATAAGTTCAAAACAGGTGTATTAAATTTCATTACAATTTTTTCCGAAGAAACATTCAAAGCAGTACTTAGAATTTCAAAAGATGGAATTGAAGAAGAACGAGAAATAGTATTAGAGGGGAAAAAGCTAAATAAAATAGACTTAAATTTAAAATTAGATGCAGATGAAGTAATAGTATATCTGTACACATGCGGATACAGAGTTGGAATTTATGTTAGCGATAATTGTAGATGCAAGTGCAGATGTAAAGATGAAATGTGCTACGATGTTTATCCTGTTGAATCTGATGGATTATGGTTTTCAAACATATCTGAATTTAGGATGGGATATGATATGACTTGTTGCTGTGATATTGACGTGCTTCATTGCATTTTAGCAAAAGACTATATTAAAGCAATAAAGTTATATTCTGGGATTCTAATTTTGAGAGAAGTTATTTCAGGCTCTAATGCAAATCCACTAATATACAACAAGCAGGATCAAGCAAAGTACATACTTTCAAGATGGGAAGGTACAAACGATCCTTTGACTGGATTTGATAATAAAAGTGAATATGCTATACTTATAAATAATATTGTAGAACGTGCTAAGAGTTACATTTCTGGAATAAATTCGGAGTGTATAATTTGCAATGGAATAAAATTAATACCTTTAATATGAGCTGTAATACATGTGGAAGCAATGCAATAGCAATAACATCAGAAGAAGTAAAGGAAATACAAAAAAAATATTTGAAAGAAAAATATCCTGATGGCAAATTTGAGCATGACGGAAAAACTTATGCAATTTTAATAGATGGGAACTAAAGAGCTCAAGGATAAGCTTCATAAGTTAAATACATGCCTCAGTGATGAATCAAAAGAAGGATATTTAACTGCATTGAATACTTTATTATTCGTTTTCAAAGAAAGAATAAAGAACGGTTATGGTGCTGCTGGTGAAGATTTAGGTGTTTATAGAAGTTATTGGAAAAAAATAAGAGAAGCAAAAGGGAAACAAACGCAGTATAAGGATTTATTTTTTTATGGTGATTTATTTAGATCAATACAAACTGGAACAAGCGAAGGGAGGCAGGCGATTGGATTTATTTTAGACAAATATAGGATAATAATGAGAGGTCAAGAATCGCAACTTGCGGCCTCCAAAGGACTTATAGGGGAATCAATCGCAATTGGGAAAATATCAAAAGAAGAAATTGATATACTAAAAGACGAAATTAATAAACAAATAAATATTACAATAGATAAATGTTTGAAATAGAAGAAGAAAGACTATTGGAATTACTTAATAATTCATTGCCTTTTAGTGGGTTTATTAAAAGGAGCAGTGAAGGAATCAATGATAGAAATGATTCATTATTCTACATCGAAGAAAAAGACAAAGAAATAAGCTTTCAAAATGAAGGGTTTATTTACACGGCATCAAAAGAATACAAGATTATTGTACAAACTGGAACATTTAATATTAACCAGATTGCATATAATTTACTTACTATTTTAAGGAAATACCACACTGTAAAAAAACTTACAACTGACAGCGAAGCAATTTATTTAAGTGAGACAAATACTAAGCTACAAAAAAGCATAAATTTGCTTAGAATATTAATTGAAATAACAACAATAGAACACGAAAATATAGAAAATTGCATTACATGTGTACAAAGTCATTGCTAATTGAATTATTCATATATGGTATATTGCTAGGATCAATATCAAATTTCATTGGCAGAATGATCATTAGATTAATAGATCATGGTGGAATATTTTTCTTTATTAAGCTTTATTACGCAAAAAAGTATGATTTAGAAAGATTCAATTTCCATAATGACATAATAAAATTTATCAAACCAGACGGAACGGGTCATGCATATGATGATAGGCACAAGCTTTATGATGCAATGTTTAAAGAAATTGCTTTCTATCACAGTAAGTTTAAACTTCTTATTTGTCCTTACTGCATGGGGCTAAGAATACTTTTTATCACAGTAGCAGTAGCTGGAATTTATCTTTGGTTTAGTGGTTGCGATATTACATACATTTTGGTTTTATTATTCACGTCATTAGCCGTTTATGAAGCATCTGACATGTTGCGATAAACCATTACGACTTCAATGTTATGGACATTGCGGCAAAATACTTTTGAATATCCGGGCGTATCAAACCGGTATTCACTATATCAGTTTCGTATTGAATAATATACAATGGAATTTGAAATTATCTGCGCAGGCAGGAGAATTTATAAGCTTTAAAAATAACTTACCAGAATATGGTGAGATTATATTCACAATATTGCAGCCTGACAAAAAAGTATTAACACATAAGCATTTAGATACATCAACAGCATCTATTTGCGATTATAAAATGTTTATATTAGAGACAAGGCCAAAATTTATTGTTAGCGATGATGCTATTGATATAAATAGTTTGTTATGTTTGAATGAATGCAAAAAGTATGATGATATAAATTTATTATGCAATTAAATTTAAAGTAAAATGCCATTACCATTCTGCAATTCGGAAGTAATTACATGTCCAAAATATAAAGACGATTTAGAGTTAAACTGGAAGATACTTTCGGACATAAGAAAAATATTTTGCTGTGCGTCTGAAAAAGTTGTAAATACTGGAAAATACTGCAAGGAGTTTATTGTAGACGCTGGTGTGGATAGACTTACTATTCCTGATGATTGGATTGTTGAAGAAAATTGGTGCAATTGGAGAGTATTTATAAATGGTGTAAGATACTTTAATAAAACGCAAACAATCACAGAGCTTAATTATGTATACGATAATATAGCAAGACAATTGGTGTTCTCAAAACCACTTGGCGATATAAGTGAAAATATTCCATGTATTATTTTTATTGAATACGACATCATATCTAAGATTTCAGATATATTTGCATGTCCAATAACGCAGTCAAGTAGCTGCTAATTATAAAAATAATTTGTTGTGGTATTAGTGATTTATTATTCACAATAAATTATTTAAAATGTCAACTTATCCTAAAAAAACATCATCACCTTGTGATTGCAAAGGAGTATTATTTTGCGATGTTTGTAAAAATTTAGACTTCTCTGGCAAAGGAGTTGTATTAAATGCTTGTTCAGATTCGGACGTTAACCATAATTGGGAAATTCTAAGAACTATATTCAACGCATTAAAATCATTCTGCAATGTAAAAATGCCTGAAGAAGTAATTATTTATGAGGCAACATCAAAAGGAAGTCTTCCTACAACAATTAATTATGCAAATCCAGATGGAATTGCAAAAATTCTAATCTATAAAAATGCAGATAAAGTTGGAATTTATTACTGGATAGGCAATAAATGGGAATTATTTCCAATACCTGAAATCTGCTTATCAGATTCTAAAAAAGTAGTAACCGGATTTTCGTGCATTCACATAAAACTTACAAATGAGGATTGTGCATTTTTTGATCCAAATGGAATAGACTTTTCTCAGTTAAATCAATGCGATGTTGAAGTGTTACAGAACGGAGCAGAATTGGGAGAGAAAGGCAATGCTGCAATTACAGGATTTGGAAGCACAGTCAAGTATAGCATTGATACAACAATTAATAAAATATATTTCTGGAAAACAGATGACGAAACTGTTCCAGAGCCACTTGGAACAATAGATAATCCTTGTTGGATTAAAATCAGAGTTCCAATTTATAGTACAACTCAAAATCTATTAGGATGCGGCACTACATCAAGCTGTTAATTGCTTTATTATTTTATACAAGCACTTATTCGCAAGGGATAAAGCTTAAACAAATTGAGCCTTGTTACGATCCTGTAACTCACGCAAGGATGGATTCATGTATGACACTTACAGATGCGAACGGCTATCAATATTACGTTGATCTTGCAACGTTACAATCAATATTTGGTGGTGATGTTACTTCTGCTAAAATATGCGCTGCATTAAGTACATTGTCTAATACTTCATATGTGCCAAATGATTATTTTTTAGCAAAAAATACAAATGGAACATGTAAACTTGTAAACCCGACAACAGTACCGCCAAGTGGTTCAGCTCTATGTACGGCATTAAAAACATTTACTGCGTCAAATTTCAGTAATTCGGCTTATGCTTTTGTAGAAATGCCAGATGGTAGTTGCAAAAAAATATTACTTGATAGTATTTTATCGCATTACGATAATAAATTCAACTGCGATAGTGTTGCTTATTGCCTTTTGAATGATGGAAGATTATGCGATGCTTTAAATGCTTACGGAACAACAAACTATATTCCACAATACATTATTGGAGTTGACAATGGAAATTGTTTTCGAGTTGATGGAAATTTATTTGGAGGTGGAACTAACTTTAATTGCGACAGCGTAGAGCAATGCCTTTCTGGAAATCCTTTTTTCTGCGACTTAGTTGATAGCTGCTTAATGAATAGCAGCAACTTATGTAATTTAATTGATAGTTGTATTTCAAATTCAGACACATTATGCGATTTAGTTCAAGCCTGTTTTGATTCTATTTCATTGGATAGTCTTGTATGCGTTGGATTAGAAGGAATTGCAGGATCGAATTATGTTGATGGAGACAGTGCAATAATTACAAGAGGCGGACAATGTTTTAAAATACCTTGGTATTGCTGCGATACAACGGGAGGACAAGCATTACAGGCAGGAGATTGCATAGATATAGTTGGAGACACTGTAATTAATGTGAAAGTCGATCCAATGAGCGACAATTTATTGCAATGTACTGCAAATGGTTTATATGTAGATCCAAATACTACTTGCTCAAATTATCAAGTACAAGACATAGATGCTAACTACCAATGGGTAGTTTATAATCCTGCTGGTAACGATTGTTATCGTGCGCCAATCAATTTGAATGGTGATAATTGCATTGGTCTAAATATAACGACAGGAGCATTAAACGCATTTATGAAAATAAGTAGTGATGCAGGAAATACGGTTGAATGTAGAGCAAATGGTATATATGCTGGTGGATGTAATTATAGCAATTCAGGGCAGCTCACTAATGGTGATCTCGTAGTAGTTCAAACAGCGAATGGATGCGTAACGAAAACAATGACAAGTGAGGTTTGCTCTTTACCTAATGGTGGATTTGGAAATACAGGATGCGTTGAAGTATTGACAAGAGTTGGAGGGGTATGCCAATTCAGAAATTATCAATTAAATGCTTGTACACCACCACCACCTGATGTTCCTTTTGCTGCAATGTCAACAAATAAGGCACTTGAAGATAAAATAAAAGCACTTGAATTGCAGAATAAATTATTAGAAAAAAGACTTGCTAAACTTGAAAAACTCATAAAATGAAAAAAATATTAATTGCCTTACTTTTAACAACCTCAATTCTTTTTGGGCAAGGAGGTATTAAGCTCGGTCAATTAGCTCCGTGTATTAAAGGAGGCGTTAAAACAGATTCATGCTTTATCGTTACTGATGCAAATGGAGTTCCTTACTATATAACTTATCAGCAATTTTGTTCATTTATTCAGCCTTGCATACCAGAATCAGGAAAAGTAGATAGCATTTATATTGCATCAGATTCAACTGTAAGAGTTGTAACTATGTCAGGATCATACACTGTAAATTGGAACAATGTAGTAAAAAAATATGAAACAGTTACTAATTTATTAAATGCTGCAAACGGAAGCTATTATTATACTAATGAAAAAGGAACAGCAGTATTTTTTGGATACAGACTTTCATGTGTAAATGACAGCACATTAAGCATTACCGATCTTGATGGGACAGTAGTAAATACATGTGTTATAAAAGGAGGAGTAAATCCAGACGTTCCATTGGCATTAAATAATGTTACAGTAGAAAGTGACAGCACTGTTTTATTGCATTTTACGGATGGAACAACTGCTGCTCTTGATGTTTGCAAAGCAGTTAAAAAATGCGAGACAGTAACTAATCTTACATGGGATAATATAAATAAATGGTATACTTATACTGATGAAAAAGGAGTAGCGCATTATTTCGGATATAAATTATCTTGCGTAAATGATAGCACGATTAGCATAACTGATATTAATAATAATACAATAAATACATGTGTCATTAGAGGTGGATCTAATCCAAACGTTCCAACATCAATTAATGATATTACGGTAGAAAATGATAGTACAGTATTGCTACATTTCACTGATGGAGGAACTGCTCCACTCGACATATGTAATGCTGTAAAAAAATGCGAGACTGTAACATACATATCTTGGGATGATACAAATAACTGGTACACGTATGTAAACGAAAAAGGCGATGTTGACACGATTAATTAT
>WBZU01000548.1_pt1 | contig 31856 bp, 32 predicted proteins | sample 5204311 | NCBI WGS metagenome assembly WBZU01 (sample SAMN12344359, study PRJNA552823) | activated sludge metagenome | biome: Activated sludge suspended growth; feature: Nitrification reactor; material: Wastewater; isolation source: activated sludge from nitrification reactor of wastewater...
CACCCCGCCGCCGTACTCCGCGCCGCCCACGGTCCCGGACCCGGGGCTGCTGCCGCCGCCGTACCCGGGCCCGTCGCCCGATCAGGGTCCGCCCACCCAGCCCCCGCCGTTCCCGGGCGGCTGACCGGTCGGGCTCCGGCCCGCCGCGATGACCCGCCCGGGTGGGTCCGCTCAGCCTCGACGCCGGTCGGCGTCGAGGGCCAGGGCGAGCTCGGACGCGTCGGTGATCGGCGCCTCGCAGAGGTGGTCCCGGCACAGGTAGGCCCGTCCGTCGGTCCCGTCGTCGACCCGGCCCTCCCACAGGGGGCCGGGACCGGGCTCACCCCAGGCCAGCACAGTCGTGGGCCGGAACGACCGCAGCGCGACCTCGACCAGGTCGGGGCGATCGCCCGACACGACCAGCTCGGTCATGCCCTCGGTGGACATCTCCACCGCTCGGAGCATGTCGCCGAAGCCGAGCGGGTGGCGGCCGACCAGGTGGCCCAACGCCCCGAGCACGGCCCGGGCGCGGTTCGCCCACCCGTCGTCGCCGGTGTGGGCCGACAGGCGGAGGAAGCCGACCGCGGCCAGGCTCGCCCCCGACGGGGTGGCGTCGTCCATGACCTCGCGGGGCCGCACCAGCAGCGCCGGGGCGTCGCTGCCGGTGGAGAAGACGGTGCCGTCATCGTCGATGAACAGGTCGTCGAGGGCCGTGGCCGCCGCGGTGGCCTCGGCCAGCCACTTCTGTTGACCGGTCACCTCGTGCAGGGTGAGGAACGCGTCCAGGAGCGCTCCGTGGTCCGCGGCGTAGGCCAGGTGCCGGGACCGGCCCGCGTCGGCCTCGCCCGGCCCGGCCTGCCAGCTCCGCAGCCACCGCCCGTCGGGGCCTCGGAGCCGGTCGAGCAGGAACCGGGCGGTCCGTTCCGCGCCGGCGATCCAGCCAGGCTCTCCGAGGGCACCGCCCGCTTCGGCCAGAGCGGCCACGAACAGGGCGTTCCACTCGGTCAGGACCTTGTCGTCGAGGCCGGGGCGGGGCCGGCGGGACCGATGGGAGAGCAGGGCGACGCGGGCGGCCTCCACCGCGGGCGGTCGATCCTCGGGTGCCAGCGCGGGGTGCTGGCGGGCGTGCAGCCGGTTGGGGATCGACGCCCCTTCGAAGTTGCCGGCGGCGGTGATCCCGTACCACTCGCACACCTCCCGGGCGTGGGCGCCGAGTCCGGCGGCCTCGAGGGCCGTGGCGACCTGCTCGGGCGTCCACACGTAGAACGCGCCCTCGTGGGCGTGGGTGCCCTCCGCCGAGCCCGCCGGCACCGAGTCGGCGTCCTCGGCGGAGTAGCGCCCTCCGTCGGGGTGGGTCAGGTCGCGCTCGACGTACTCGACGATCGATCCGGCGACCGCGGCGAAGCGCTCCTCGCCGGTGACCTGCGCAGCGTGGGTGTAGATGCGCAGCAGGAGGGCGTTGTCGTAGAGCATCTTCTCGAAGTGCGGGACCAGCCACTGCCGGTCCACCGAGTAGCGGCTGAAGCCGCCGCCGAGGTGGTCGTGGATGCCGCCGACCGCCATGGCGTCGAGGGACGTGACCACGGCTCCGAGCGCGGCGGCCGAACCGGTGCGGTGGTGCTGGCGCAGCAGGTGGTCCAGGCTCATCGTGTGGGGGAACTTGGGGGCGCGTCCGAATCCGCCCCAGTCGGCGTCGAAGGCGGAGAGCAGGCCCATCGTGGCCTCGTCGATGTCGGCCCGACCGACCTCGGACGTGTCGTCGCCAGCGGGGCCGACCGGGCGGCGCAACGACTCGGTCAGGCGTTCCGCCTGCTCCAGCAGGTCGCCGCGCCGATCGGCCCAGGCCTGGTGCACCGCGTCGAGCACCTGCGTGAAGCCCGGTTGGCCTCCCCGCGGTTCGAGTGGGAAGTAGGTGCCGCAGAAGAACGGGCGACCGTCCGCGTCCGCGAACACCGTCATCGGCCAGCCGCCCCGGCCGACCATGGCCTGGGTGGCCTCCATGTAGACCGCATCGACGTCGGGGCGCTCTTCGCGGTCGACCTTGATCGGCACGAAGCGGTCGTTGATCAGCGCCGCGGTGTCGGGGTCCTCGAAGGACTCGTGGGCCATCACGTGGCACCAGTGGCACGACGAGTAGCCCACCGAGATCAGAACCGGCCGGTCGGTGCGTCGGGCGAGCTCGAACGCCTCGTCGCCGAACGGCCACCAGTCGACCGGGTTGTCGGCGTGCTGACGCAGGTACGGGCTGGTCTCGTCCGCGAGGCGGTTCGGCATGGCGGCAACCTACGTGGTGGGCCGACGTGTGCGGTGATCGCCGACGGATCCGTGGAGCCTGCGGGGTTGGAACGCGGGCCCGACCCCGGCAGGCTGGGGGATGGCCAAACCCGCTGAGCTCATCGCCGCCGCCACCACCGTGATCAGCGCGGCGGTCGCCGCGTCGCCGGATCCGACCGCCGAGGAGACGGTGCTTGCCGCCGGCATCTTCGGTCACGCCCTGCCGTCGAACGCCGAACTGGCCGTGGCCGGAGCGGCGGCCGACAGCCTCCCCCACGTCGGCAACGGGTTGATCGAGGCCGTGGAGAACGTGACCGCCATGGCCGCGGTGCAGGCGATGGACGCCGAGCGCGACGGGCTCACCGTCCGGATGCTGGTCGCGGTGACCGCCACCGACATCCACCTGCTCGACTGGCAGACCGGCCGCGGCACCACCCGCATTCTGCGGAGCCTCGGGCGCGTGAGCACCGACGTGACCATCAAGAAGCTGGGTCTGAGCCGACGTGTGGAGCTGCTCGACCACGCCACCGGCACCGACGTCCACATCGTGGGCACGACCGCTGCGTTCAGCCCCGAGGCGGCCGGCGACAAGGCCGTCCTGGCCCTGCTCGACGTGCCGGCCTGAAACCACCGGGACCCGCCCCCGGGAGCGGTCCGGTACCCGGTGAAGGGCGCCGCGTAGCGTGGCGCCATGGAGATCCGACTGGACGGACGGGTGGCTCTCGTCACGGGAGCCTCGAAGGGGATCGGGCAGGCGATCGCGGCCGAGATGGCCGCGGCGGGTGCGTCGGTCATGCTGTCGTCGCGCAAGGAGGGCGGCCTGCGCGCTGCCGCCGCGTCGATCACGCCGACCGGTGGCGCCGACATCGACGTGTTCGCCGCCAACGCCGGTGACCCCGAGGCGGCCGCCGCCTGCGTGTCCGCCACCCTCGAGCGCTTCGGCGGCCTCGACATCCTGGTCAACAACGCGGCGACCAACCCGTACATGGGCCGCATGATCGACATCGACCTGCCCCGGTACGACAAGACCTACGAGGTCAACCTGCGCGGGGCGTTCGTGTGGACACAGGAGGCCTACCACCGGGCGATGGCCGAGCGAGGTGGATGCGTGATCAACATTGCCTCGATCGGTGGCCTGTCGGTCGAGGTGGCGATCGGTCACTACAACGTGACCAAGGCCGCTCTCATCCACCTCACCCGTTCTCTGGCCAAGGAGCTCGCGCCCGGGGTCCGGGTCAACGCCATCTGCCCGGGACTGGTCAAGACCGACATGGCCCGGGCCCTGTGGGAGTCGAACGAGGACTCGGTGGCCGCGCACGTGCCGTTGCGTCGCCTCGGCGAACCGTCCGACATCGCCGAGGCCGCGGTGTTCCTGGCCTCGGACAGGGCGTCGTGGATCACCGGGACGACCATGGTCGTCGACGGTGGGATGCTCCTCTGACGGTGGCACGGCGTTCCGGCCGACGAGCCGGCCGACGATCCGGCCGAGGAGCCGGCTGATGAGCAGGCTGATGGGCTGACCGGTCAGGGGCGGGCGTTGGACGACAGCACCAGTCGGGTGCCCAGCACGTCATCCGCGTCGAGCACCCAGCGGTTCTCGGCCACCTCGCGGACCCCGGGAACCGTCCTCGGCTCGTCGAAGCTGAAGAACAGGTGGCGCAGCCGACCCGGTCGGTCGCCGATCCACTCGGCGATCTCGGCGTGCACGCCCTCGAGCAGACGCAGACGGCCGGGACCGTTCCAGCCGAGCTCGACCCAGTGGTTGCCGTCGATCGCGGCGCCCGAGGACATGACCCGTCCTCCGAGCACGTCGCGGAACAGGCTCACCGCCCCGTCCAGGTCGGCCACGGCGTGGACGACCCGCCCCAGAGAGGCCATCGGGTGGTCGAAGGTCAGCTCGGGGAACCCCTCGGGCTCGGGAGCCGGTGCGTGGGGGTCGGGGCCGACCTGCGCCAGCTGCACGACGATCCCGTGGGCCTGGGCGGGGTGAAGGAACGCCTCGTACCAGGTCGGGTCCGTCCGGTCCTCGCCCACCGGGTCGAACCCCGCGGCGCGGACCCGGTCGAGCATGCGGTCGAGGTCGGGGACCTTGAAGGTCAGGTGGTGGGGTCCGGGCCCGTTGCGGTCGAGGAACCGGTTCAGGAAGTCGTCCCGGTCGCTCGGCTCGGGGTTGAGGCCCTCGAGGACGAACCCGTTGGCGAAGCGGAGCTGCGTCCAGCCGAAGCCGGGGTTGACCCCCCGATCGAGGTAGCGGCCACCGAGCACGTCGGCGAAGATCGGCCACGGGTCGGTCGGGTGCCGGACGGCGATCGCGACGTGGTCGAACGTGACGCGGTCCAGCCCGACGGGGTCGGCGGCGGAGCCCTGCGGGTGCTCGCGCGTCTCATGGATGGGCATCGGGTGATCCCGCCTTTCCAGTGCCCCTGCGGCGGTCATCGGATCCGGATCGTTCGTCGGGTCCGGAGCGTCGGCTCAGTTCGTACCTCGAGATCTTGCCAAGCGCGGTGCGTGGGAGCACGTCGACGAGCAGCAGCTCCCGGGGTGCGGCCGCGGCGGGCAGGTGCTCCTTCACGTGCGAGCGGAGCTCGTCCAGGGTCGGCGGGTGGCGTGGGTCGCTGGGCACGACCACGGCCCGGACCCGCTGGCCCCACTCGGCGTCGGCCACGCCCAGCACCGCAACGTCGGCTACCGCAGGGTGGGTGCGGAGGCGGTCCTCGACCGGAGCGGGCCACACGTTGACCCCGCCGGTGATGATCAGGTCGTCGGTCCGCCCGGCCACGCGCAGCACGCCGGCAGCGTCGATGGAGCCCCGGTCGCCGGTGCGGTACCAGCCGTCGTCGGTGCGGGGATCGGTCCCGTCGCGGTAGGCCCGCATGAGCGACGGGCTCCGCAGCTCGATCGGCCCCTCGGGGCCGGAGTCGCCGTCGGGGCCGGATCCGATCCGGATGGCGACGCCGTCGAGTGCGAGACCGTCGTAGACGACGCCGCCGAAGGTCTCGGTCATCCCGTAGGTGGCGATCGTGTTGTCCGGACGACGGACCGGGACGGCGGAGCCGCCGAGGAGGATCGCCCGCCACGGTGCCGGATCGATCCGTCCGAGGAGGGTGGGGACCAGCGACACGTGGGTGGCGCCGCGCCGGGCGGCGTCGTCGATGCGCGCCGCGTCGGGGCGGTCGTGGATCTCGAGTCCGGTCCCCGCGAGCAGCGCCCGGGTGATGACCGAGAAGCCGCCGACGTGGCCGAGCGGCAGGCAGGCCAGCCAGCCGACGTCGCTGCCGGTGGCTCCGCAGGCCGCAGAGGTCATCCTGGCCGCGGCGGCGACCCCGGCGTGGGTGTGGACCGCCCCGCGGGGAGCTCCGGTGGTGCCCGAGGTGGCGATGACCACGGCGTCGCCGTCCTCGACGGGCCGCCCCCCGCTCCGGTGGTGACGTGTTCCGTCGGCCTCGACGACCGCGGATGGCGCGAGCGCGTTCAGGAGCCGGTCCCGGTGCGGAGCCGGCGCGTGCGGATCGAGGGGGAGCACGGCGTCGCCGTCGTCCCAGATCCGCCGGAGCGCGTCGAGGAACGCCGGCCCGGGCGGCACGGCGAGAGCGACCAGCTCAGGCACCGGGGGATGGTCCGGGTCGTGGCGGTGGCGCTCCGGCGGTGGCCGCGTCGCGGAACGCGTCGAACGCCGGGCGGGGCCGGCGGTCCATGTCGTAGAGGCCGACGCGGGTGATCTCGCCCGCCGGGGGCACCAGGGCGGTGTCCCAGTCGCGCTGGTCGCCCCGGCTGTACCAGCAGATGCCCCGGACGTCGACGCCGTCGCCTCGCAGTCGTCCGCACGCCGCGGCCAGGGCAGCGAGCCAGGCCGGTCCGTCGGCGGGGTCCAGTCCCAGGTTGGACGTCTCGGCGACCCAGATCGGCAGCCCGTAGCGCTCCGCACAGCGGCGGGCGAGGCTCTCCCACGCACCGACGCGGTCCTCGATCGTCAGCTCGACCGGGTCGGACCCCACCGCGCCGTACGGGTGGACCGACACCGGGTAGAGGTCGTGGCCGGCCACGATGCCGGTCGGGTCGGCCACCGGGGCCAGTCGCTCCAACCATGCGTCGGGGACCCCGGCGAGCAGGTCCTCGGCCGCCGGGTCGAGGTCGTGGCCGACGCGCAGGTCGAGCGCCGCGAACCACCGCGAGATCTGCTGGTCGGCCTCGTCGGCCCGATCCGGGTGCACCGCGGCGGGGATCTGCAACGCCTCGGCGCCGGGGAACGCCGCCGGCCGGTCGGCCCGGATCGCGGCCGCGGCCAGGGCGTCGGCCAGCTCGCACAGCACCAACGCGCGGCCGTAGTCCTCGGCGCCGCTGACCCCGTCGTTCCACGCCCCCCACGACGCCGAGCAGAACGCCGTGGTGGTCGGCTCGTTGACCGGGGTGAACCAGCGGGGCTCGCGGTAGCGGGCCAGGAAGGCCTCGACGTAGCGGAGGAACGCGTCGACCCACGCCGGGTCGGTGAAGCCCCTGTGCGCCGATCCGGGGCCGCACAGGTGCTCGGGCAGGCCGAAGTGGCACAGGTCGACCACGACCTCGACCCCGGCGGCTTCCGCGGCGGCCAGGGCCCGGTCCCACAGCGACCAGTCGTAGACGCCGGGGGACACCTCGGTGCGCGCCCACGGCATCCCGTAGCGCAGCACGGTCGCGCCGGCCGCGGCGACGTCGCGGCAGTCGGCGTCCATGCGCTCCAGGTGGCCGCTGCCGCCGAGCTGGTCGACCCTGGTCGTGAGCATCCCCCCGCCGTCGGGGTCTGGGTGGTGCACCAGCGGGTCCGAGGACTCCTCGCCCGATGCCCAGACCCAGTCGGGGAACACCACCTCGGCGGTGCCGGGTGTCGGGTCGGGTTCGGGGTCGGGTCTCAGGGTGGTCTCCGGTGAGGCGTGCAGCGTGAGGCGGTCGGGGGTGGCGTCGGCGCGGATCGCGGCGCGGTCAGGAACGGTAGCGTCGTCGCCCGATGGAGCAGCGCGGCGTCGTCCCGATCCCGGTCCCGGCGGGGCCGCCGGCGCGGATCCTGGCCGTGCTCATCCCAGTGGTCGCGGTGGCGCTGATCGCAGCGCGGGCTGCTCGGGACGGACTCAGAGCCTCCCCCGACGATCCGGTGTCGCCGTGGATCATCGCCGTGGTGACCGTCGCGGTGGGTGGGTGGCTGAGCTGGCGGGCGCTGACCCAGAGGGCCGAGCTCGGACCCGATGGCCTGAGCTGCCGCAACCTCGTCACCTCGTTCGAGGTCGACTGGGACCGGGTCGAGTCGCTGATCGTCCTGCGCCGGGGTCCGCTGGCGATGGTCGACCTGCGGATCCGCTCGCACCGTCGCCGGCTGCGGGTGGGGGCAGCCACACGGTTCTCCGACGAGTCCGCCGAGGTGGTCCTCGACCAGATCCGGGCCCACCCCGATGCTGCGGCCCGACTGATCGACCCGCGCGACGACGCACCTCTGGACCCGCACGGCGTCTGAGCCCCGCCGCGGTCCGTCGGTAGCATCGGCCGCCGTGTCCGGATCCCCGACCTCTTCCGCTGCCGACCGGCCGTCGGCGCCCGCCGGCTGGCGGCTCTGGGTGCTCGGGGCCCGACCCCGCACCCTTCCCGCCGCGGTGGCCCCGGTGCTGGTCGGCACCGCGGCGGCCCCCCGGAGCGAGCTGCGCTGGTGGGTGTTCCTCTGCGCCATGGGCGTGGCGGTGTTCGTGCAGATCGCCACCAACTACGCCAACGACTACAGCGACGGTCGGCGCGGCACCGACGACCCGACGGCCCGGGTCGGCCCACCCCGACTGGTCGGCAACGGCCTGGCCACCCCGGGCGAGGTCAAGCGGGCGATGCTCGTCGCGTTCGGGCTGACCGCGCTGTTCGGCACGCCGTTGGTGCTGTTCGTGGACTGGCGCCTGGTGTTCGTCGGCGTGGCCGCGATCGCCGCCGGGTGGTTCTACACCGGAGGGTCCCGGCCCTACGGCTACGCCGGGTTCGGCGAGGTGTTCGTCTTCGTGTTCTTCGGCCTGGTGGCGACCGTCGGGTCGTTCTACGTGCAGGCGCTCACGGTGACGTGGTTGCCGGTGGTCGCCGGCGTCGCGCTCGGTTGCCTGGCGACCGCGCTGCTGGTGGTGAACAACCTCCGCGACATCCCCGGCGACACCGCGGTGGGCAAGCAGACCCTGGCGGTGCGGCTCGGGGACCGGGCCACCCGAGGGCTCTACGTGGTCCTGATGGTCGTGCCGTTCCTGCTGCTTCCGATCATGGCCGGGCTGGGGGAGCGGCCGGTGGCCGCGGTGGCGTTCGTCGCGCTGGTGCTGGCCCGTCGACCCGTGGTCGAGGTCCTCGGCGGCGCCCGTGGCGCCCGGCTCATCGCCGTCCTCGGCGACACCGGCCGGGTCCATCTCGTGTACGGGCTGCTGGTCGCCGTCGGCTTCCTGATCGGCGGCTGAACCCCGCCCCCAAGGTTTCTGACGACACTGGAGTACCGCCACGGTGCTGACTTGTCGTCAGAACCCGGGGTGGGGGTGCGGTCAGGGGGTGTACCAGCGGGGGGAGGGGTCGGCGTCGCGTCGGCCGGCGGTGCGGGGCGCCAGTCGCTCGCAGAACGGGACGACGAGCTCGGCCACCCGCTCCGGCCGTTCGAGGTGCGCGGAGTGCCCTGCGCCCACCACGACATCCACCGCGGCGTCCGGGAGGCCGCCGGAGCGGGTATCGGCCATGCGATGGGCCTCGTCGGTGAACTTCCGGTCGTGCTCGCCGACGACGCACAGCACCGGGACGTCGATGGTTCCGAGCCGGTCCCACAGCGGCTCCATGGAGCCGGTCCCGGCATGGCGCAGGCTCCCGGCCAGCCCGGGGACGGTGTTGCGGCGCCGCTCGGCGTCGAAGCGGGCCCATTCGGGCAGACCCGCGAACAGCGGTTGGGCCAACCACTCGTCGAGGAATCGGTCGAGGCCGACCGCCTCGAGGCGGTCGGCCCGGGCCAGGTCCGCGGTCCGTCGATCCTCGCGGGCTGCGGCATCGGCGATGCCGGCTGTCGCTCCGAGGAGGACGAGTCCGGACACCAGCTCGGGGTGCGCGAGCGCCACGTGCAGCGCCACCCGGCCCCCCATCGAGTAGCCGAACCACACGGCGGGCCCGTCGAGCGTCGGTCCGATCGCCCGCGCCAGATGCGAGGCGATGCCCCACAGGTCGAGATCGGCCAGCGCGGCCGCGCCACCGTGGCCGGGGAGGTCGGGTCTGACGACGGTGTGGTCGACGAGGGCGTCGACGACAGGGCCGAGGCAGCCGCCGGTCTGGGCGAAGCCGTGCAGCATGACCACCGACGAGCGCAGGGTCCGGTTCGGGTCGACCACGCCTCCCACCGTAGGCTGGCCCGTCGCCGTCGGCGGCCCCGGGTCCGACCCGTGGAGCCCGACCCGCAGCCCGCGTCCGGCCGAGCACACCTCGTCACCGGCCCCATCCCACGACCCGAGCGATCCCCGACCATGTCCCAGTCCCCGATATCCCAGTCCCCGATGTCCCAGTTCCCGACTCCGACGACCGAACGACCCGGCACCCCGGTCCCGGGCGCAGTCGATCCGAACGACCCGGCCGACCCGACCGCCGACCCGACCGCCGGGACGGCAGCCGCTGACGTTGCCGCCACGTTCTGCGCCGCGCTGGTCGACGAGTGGGGCCGCCTCGGCGTCACCGACGCCGTCGTCTCGCCGGGTTCGCGCTCGACGCCGCTGGCCCTGGCGCTGGCCGACAGCGCCGCGGTGCGCGTCCACGTCGTGCACGACGAACGCTCCGGCGCGTTCACGGCGCTCGGGCTGGGTGTCGCCACCCGACGTCCCGCTCTGCTGCTGTGCACCAGCGGCACCGCGGCGGCGAACTTCCACCCTGCGGTGGTCGAGGCCCACCAGGCTGCGGTGCCGATGGTCGTCGTCACCGCCGACCGCCCGCCGGAGCTCCAGGGAGTGGGCGCGCCGCAGACGATCGACCAGCGCCACCTGTTCGGCTCCGCGGTGCGCTGGTACTGCGAGCCGGGACCCGCCGCGGCCGACGGTGCTCCGTGGTGGCGTGACCTCGCCCGCGACTCGTTGCGCCGTTCGCTCGGCACCACCCCCGGACCGGTCCACCTGAACCTGGCGTTCCGCGAGCCCCTGGTCGGCACCGCCGGAACCCTGCCCCCGCCGGGTACCGACGGCGGTGCCGGCGCCGACGCGACGGCGGTCGGAGCTTCGGGAGCCGCGTGGGGCCTGGTCGACGAGGAGCTGGGTCGGACGCTCGCCGCCGTCTCGAACCGGCGCGGCCTCATCGTCGCCGGTGCCCGCACCGCGGTGACCGCGGCGGACGCCGACGCGGTGCTGGCCCTGGCCGACACCCTGGGTTGGCCCGTGCTCGCAGATGCTCCGTCGGGCTGTCGACGAACCCATCCGCGGGTGGTGACGACCGCGGACGTCCTCCTGCGCCACGACGGGTTCGCGGCTGCCCACCGACCCGAGTTCGTGCTCCGCCTCGGGGCGTTGCACTCGTCGCGGGTCCTGGGCGAGTGGCTGGCCCGCAGCGGTGCGGTCCAGGTCGGCATCGACCGCCACGGCCTGGTTCCCGACCCCGACCACGTGCTGTCGTGGTCCCGTCCGGCCGATCCCGCCGAGGTGTGCCGCCAACTCGCCGGTGCCCGAACCGAGCCGGCTCCGGCGGAGTGGACCCGGGCGTGGGCGGATGCCGAGGCGACGGCCCGTCGGACCCTCGACGAGGCCCTCGGCGCCGGCGGTGTTGCCACGGAACCCACGACCGCACTCGACGCCCTGGCAGCGGTGCCCGCCGACGGTGTGCTGGTGGTGTCGTCGTCCATGCCGGTGCGGGACCTCGAGTGGTTCGCCCCCGCCCGCGACGACGTCCGCGTCGTGGCCAACCGGGGCGCCAACGGCATCGACGGCGTCACCTCGACCGCGGTCGGCGTGGCGCTCACCTGGACGCCGACCGTGCTGCTCACCGGTGACGTCGCGTTCCTCCACGACACCAACGCCCTGATCGGCCTGCGCCGTCGGGGCGTCCCTCTGGTGATCGTGGTGGTGGACAACGACGGCGGCGGCATCTTCAGCTTCCTGCCCCAGGCCGACGCGCTCGAACCGGAACGCTTCGAACAGCTCTTCGGGACCCCGCACGGGCTCGACGTCGCGGCGGTGGCCGAGGCCCACGGAGTGGCCGCCGAACGGGTCACCAGCCGAGCCGGGTTGCGCGCCGCGATCAACGGCGCGCTCACACGGGGAGGCGTGCGGGTGGTGGCCGTCACCTCGGACCGGTCGGCCAACGTGGCGGTGCACCGGGAGCTGTTCTCCCGGGTCGCGGTCGCGCTGGACGAGCTCGTCACCGCAGCGGACCCGGCGGCCGGTGGGGTGAACGGCGGCGGTTTCGGTAACGTCGCGGACCGATGAGCAGGCCGGGCGACACCTCCGACGACCACCAGCCGACCCCGACGGGCGACCACGAGCCCGACATCGATCCCGATGCCGAGTTCGACGGCCCTCCGATCGTGGAGATCGCCGAGGCGATCCGACGCGAGGGAGCACCGGTGCCCCGCCGTCTCGGACGCAGCGTCGTCGCCGAGGACCGGGCGCTCGGATGGGCCGAGTTCGGACATCCCGACGGCGATGTCGTCCTCTGGTTCCACGGCACGCCCGGCGCGCGCACCCAGGTGCCCCCGAGCATCCACCAGAACGCCCTGCAGCGCGGCTTCCGGGTCGTCACGGTGGAACGTCCGGGGACCGGAACCTCGACCGACCACCGTTACCGGCGCATCGCGGACTTCGCTCCCGATGTCGAGTCGCTGGTCGACGACCTGGGCATCGGCCGCTTCGCCGTGGTCGGCCTGTCCGGCGGCGGGCCGTACACCCTGGCGGTCGCGCGGCATCTGCCCGAGCGGGTCGTCGTGGCGTCGCTGCTCGGTGGGCTCGGCCCGACCCGCGGCCCCGACGCGGTGTGGTCCTACACGCGGGCGCTGCGCTTCGTCGCCCCCGCGTTCGAGGTGCTGCGGACCCCGATCGGCCGGGTGCTCGCGTCGGGGATCGACCTCCTGGCACCGGTGGCCGACCCGGTGTTCTCGGCCTACGCCGCCCTGCTCGGCTTCGCGGATCGTCCCGTGCTGCGTGACCCGCAGTTCCGGGCCATGTTCCTGCAGGACCTGCTCGCGGCGCACGAGCTGCGCTCGGTCGCCCACGACATGGCGCTGTTCAGCCGCCACTGGGGCTTCGCCCTCGACGAGGTCACCCCGCCGGTCATCGTCTGGCAGGGGTTGGCCGACACGATCGTCCCGCCCAGCCACGGGCACCACCAGGCGTCCCGCCTGCCCCGCGCCGAGCTGCGGGTACGTCCGGGCGAAGGGCACTTCGCCGGCTTCGCGGACGTGGCGACCGTGCTCGATCGCCTGCGCGAGGTGTGGGCCCAGGAGACCAGCGAACCGGTCACCGCCCCCTGACCACGGGTCAGATCCGGGTGAGGGCGCCGAGGACCGCGGCGGCCTTGGAGCGGGTCTCCTCCAGCTCGGCCCACGGATCGGAGCCGTCGACCACGCCGACGCCGGCGAACAGCCGGGCCGAGGTCGGGTCCTCGGCGATCTGCACGCCGCGGATGCCGACGCCGAACACGCCGTTGCCCTCGGCGTCGACCCAGCCGACCGGTCCGGCGTAGCGACCGCGGTCGGCCCGTTCCAGCTCGGCCTGCACCGCCAGCGCCTCGATGCGGGGCCAGCCGCCGACCGCCGGGGTGGGGTGCAGGGCCGCGACCAGCTCGAGCACCGACGGCTCCGGCTGGCCGAGGCGGCCCTCGACCAGCGTCGCGAGGTGCTGGACCGGGCCCGCGGCGACCACGGAGGGCTCCGGCTCGGCGTCGAGGTAGGAGCACCACGGCAGGAGCGTGTCGTGGACCGCGTCGATGGTGATCTGGTGCTCCCAGCGGTTCTTGGTGGATCCGAGCAGCTCGCCGGCCCGGCGTGAATCGGCATCGGGGTCGCCGGTGCGCGGCAGGGTGCCCGCCATGGGATGAGCGCGCACCACGTCGCCGATGCGTGACACCAAGAGCTCGGGTGTGGCGCCGACGAAGCCGTCGACCGAGTAGGCGAACGCCGCCGGTGACGCGGCACGGAACCGTCGCAGCAGCGTGGCCGCGTCCAGGGCCTGGTCGGTCCGCACCGACAGCTCACGGGCGAGCACGACCTTGGTCAGCTCGCCGCGCCCGATCCGATCCACCGCGGTGGCCACCGACGCGGCCCACTCCCGGGGGCTGAGGACGCTGCTGATCGTCACCGACGTCGGATCCGTCGGTGTCGGGGCCTCGTCGCCGTCCTCGGAGCTGGCAGCGACGTCGGAGGTGGTTGCGGCGTCGGAGCCCGCAGCGGCGTCGCCGATGCGGGTCGTCCATCGCTCACCATCCGCGGTGCGGCCGTGGATCACCGCCGGCACCACCAGCGATGCGGGGGTGTCACGGTCATACGGCAGCGCCCCGAAGGCGACCGGTCCACGGCCGGCGCCGCCCGATCCGTCGTGGACGATCCCGGCCAGGGTGTCGGCGACGGCGTCGACGTGCTCCGGCCACGGCGCCGGCAGGTCGATCCGCAGCGCCTCGCCCGATCCGCGGAGACTTCGGCGCGGCGAGCAGAAGGCGACGTGAGCGCGGCCCGGGGGCGGCAGCTCGTCGACGGGCTGTCCCGGCTCGGTGCGGGCCACGAGGTCCATCTCGGTCACCGGCCGTGGTGGCGGACCGCGGTCACAGCACCCGGGTCGCGGTGATCAGCTGGGCGATGCCGCCCGACAACAGGGTCCGGTCCACGTCGCGGAACCCGCCGTCGCGGACCACGTCGAGCAGCTCGGCCGGTTCGGGCAGGTACTCGACCGACCGGGGAAGGTACGAGTAGGCCCGCCCGTTCGAGAGGATCCCGCCGATCACCGGGACGACGCGGCCGAAGTAGATCCCGTGGCCCATGCGCATGATCGGGTTGGGAGGTTCGGCAACCTCGAGCAGGGCGAGACGTCCTCCGGGTCTCACCACCCGACCGAGTTCGGCGACGGTGGCGGCCAGGTCGGTGAAGTTGCGCAGGGCGAACCCGCAGGTCGCCCCGTCGAGCGCTCCGTCGGGGAACGGCAGCGCCACCCCGTCGGCCTGGACGCGGGGGAACGGGGTCGGAGCGGCGGCCAGCATCCCGAAGCTGAGGTCCGCGCCGATCGGCACCAGACCGCGGGACGCCATCTCGGCGGCCAGGTCACCGGTCCCGGTGGCCAGGTCGAGCACCCGGGCTCCGGGCGCCAGTCCAAGCAGGTCCAGCGCCCGACGACGCCACCCGACGTCCATCCGGAACGTCATCACCCGGTTCACCAGGTCGTAGCGGGGTGCGATGGTGTCGAACATGGCCCGTACCGACGCCGTCTTGGCGGCCCCGGTCGGCAGCGGCTGGTCGGCCCGGGGGATCAGGTCGGCGGGGGATGAGTCGGGGGAGGCCATCGCCGCCACACTACGGGGCGGGGGCGAGGGCCCTCACACCGACAGCAGGCCCCGTCGCACCAGCGCGGCCCGGGCGGCCCGGGCGGTGGTGAACACCTCGGCGTCCCAACCCACAGCCCGTGCCCCCTCGACGTTGGCGGTGCTGTCGTCGAAGAACAGGACCTGATCGGCGGTGAAGCCGAAGCGCGATTCGCAGCGGCGGAAGATCACCTCGTCGGGTTTGCAGTGACCTTCGTCGCCCGAGATCATCACCCCCTCCAGACGTCCGAGGGCCGGGTAGGCGTCGGTGATGCCGGCCCAGGTGATCGCCGACCAGTTCGACAGCCCGACGCAGCGCACGCCGACGTGGAGCAGCTCGTCGATGAGGGCGACGGTCGCCTCGTCGGCGGGGCCGAGGCTGTGGCGGAAGTGCTCCACGTAGCCGTCGACCACCCAGCCGTGTCCGGGGTGGCGCTCCTCGACGATGCGGCGGACCTCGTCGACGGTGGCGCCCCGGTCCAGGTGTAGGTTGGTGGACAGGTCGAACACCTCGCGGGAGATGCGTTCGATCTCGTCCTCGTCGTCGACGAAGCGGGCCAACGCGTCGCGACGGTTCCACGGGATGATGACGTTGCCGAGGTCCCAGGCGACGACGGGGGCGCCGATGCTCACGACCCGGCTCCGTCGGTCACCAGCCGTGTCGCCTGCTCGGCGGCCCAGCGGTAGTCGGCCTTGCCAGACGGCGAACGTTGCAGCGCGTCGCGACGCAGCACCGCTTTGGGCAGCTTGTAGCGGGCGATGTGGCGGGCCGCCTCGGTGAGCAGTTCGTCGTCGCCGACCGGCTCCGCGTCCGGGTCGACCACGACGAGGGCGACGACCTCGTGGCCCCAACGCTCCGACGGTCGGCCGGCGACGACGCAGTCGCGCACCGCCGGGTGGTGCAGGAGCGCCTGTTCGACCTCCTCCGCGAAGATCTTCTCTCCCCCGGAGTTGATCGTGACCGAGTCCCGACCGAACAGCTCGAGCCGGCCGTCCTCGCCCAGGCGGGCCCGGTCACCGGGCACGGCGTAGCGGGTCCCGTCGATGACGGGGAAGGTGCGGGCGGTCTTGGCCTCGTCGCCGAGGTAGCCGAGCGGCACCCGGCCGCTCTGACCCAACCAACCCAGCTCGTCGTGTCCGGGCTCGAGCACCCGGTCCAGGTCCTCGGAGAGGATGCACATCCCCGGTCCGGGGGTGAAGTCGCCGGTCGACGCCTCCTGACCCGCGGTGGTCAGCTGCGTTCCCTGCTGGCCGGTCTCCGATGCCCCCAAACCGTCCATGACGATGATCGAGGGCAGCGCGGCGAGCAGCCGCGACTTCACGCCCGACGACAGCGCGGCGCCGCCCGAGGCGATGGCGAGCAGCGACGACAGGTCGGGGGTGCCGGCGGCCACCGCGGCCTCGATCCCCTCGACGAGGGGGCGTCCGAAGGCGTCGCCGACGATCAGCACGACGTTGACCCCTTCGGCGGCGACGGTGGCGAGCAGGTCGTCGACGTCGAGTCGCTCGGTGACCGACGGGAGCACCACCGTGTTCCCGTTCGTGAACGAGTTGAACGCCACCCAGTGGGCGGCCCCGTGCATGAACGGGGGCCCGGGCAGGATCTTGACCCCGCCGTTGAGGGCGTTGGCGGCCAGGTCCTCGTACGAGGCCCACTCCTGCTGGTCGCCGGGCCGACGCCCGCCCATCGCGGCGACGAAGATGTCGTCCTGACGCCACATCACGCCCTTGGGCATGCCGGTCGTGCCGCCGGTGTAGAGGATGTAGAGGTCATCCGGCGACCAGGCCGCCACCACGTCGTCGGCCAGCTCGGGGGTGGCGGCGGCGAGCACGTCCTCGTACCACTCGGCGCCGGGGAGCAGACCGTGGCCCGACCCGTCGGGCACCTGGATCAAGACGTCGAGCCGGTCGAGGCGGTCACGGACGGCGGCCAGCGTGGGAGCGAAGGCCGAGTGGAACACCACCGCCCGGGCCCCGGAGTCGGCCAGCAGGTACTCCAGCTCATCGGCAACGTAGCGGTAGTTGACGTTGAACGGGACGGTGCGGGCCTTGTAGGCCCCGAGCATCGACTCCAGGTACTCGGCGCTGTTGTGCATGTACAGCGCGACGTGGTCCTGTCCGGAGCGGTGCGATTCGAGCTGCTCGCGCGCCACGACCGATCCCAGGCCACGGGTCCGCAGGGCGTCGGCGAGTCGGCGGGTCCTCTCGGTCACCTGGGCGTAGCTGCGCCGCTCCGCGCTGCCGTCGGGACGGCAGGTGACGATGCAGTCGCGGTCGCCGACGGCCGCGGCCACCGTCTCGTGGATGGTGGCCAGGTTGAACCCCTGGCTGCCTCTCGTCTGGTCTCCGTCGACGCTGGACTGCACCACACCCCCCGGTCGGTCTCGGAGTGTCGATCGTACGGTCGACGCCCGGGCGGGGCGAACCCTGGAGCGGGTTCGGGTCGCGTCAGTCCGCCGGACAGCTCCTGGCCGCGTCGGGGGCGCGACCCGAGATCAGGTACTCGTCGACCAGGTCGGTGGCGCAGCGGTTGCGGCCGTAGGCGGTGTGCCCCTCGATGTCGACGGTGACGAGCACGGCCGAGCGCAGCGTCGAGGCGACGGCGCGGGCCCCCGACAACGGGGTCGCGGGATCCCCGGTGTTGCCGACGACGAGGATCGGTGGGGCGTCGGGAGCGGTGACCGCGGCGGGGACGACGTCGGAGCGGACCGGCCAGGTCGCGCACGGCAGCAGCTCGTTGGCGACCGAGCCGCCGAACCGGGGGGAGCGGGCCCGGGCCTGGTCCGCGAACGTCTTCCACGACGCGGCGTCCGGCGGCGGTGGCGTGTCGGTGCAGACGACGCCGGCGTAGGTGCCGTAGCCGCTGAGGTCGTGGTAGGCGTTGGACAGCGCGAGGAGAGCGGTGCCGTCGCCGTCGAGCGCCGAGGCCAGCGCCGGGCCCAGCTGTCGCCATCCGTCGGTCAGGTAGCCGGTGTAGATCGCCGCGGTGGCGAGCTCGGCCGGACCGATCGGAGTGTGGGCGTCCGTTCGCAGGGGTGCCCGTTCGACCCGGTCCCGCACCCGGTCGTAGGCCGCGGTCAGGTCCTCGACGCCGCAGGCCCGAGACCGGGCGGAGCACCGGGCGGCTGCCGCGTCGAAGGCGGCGTCGAAGCCGTCGATCTGGCCCATCAGGAACTCGGTGAACCCCTTGGACGGGTCGACCACACCGTCGAGCACCATCGTGCGGATCCCGGCGGGGAACGCGTCCGCGTACATCTGGCCGATCTGGGTGCCGTAGGAGAACCCGACGTAGTCGATCGGTCCGTCGTCGAGCGCCAGGCGGAGGGCCTCGAGGTCCCGGACGACGTCACGGGTGCCGATGTGGGCGAGCAGCTCCGCGTCGTGGGTGGCGCAGTCGTCGGACACGGCGCGGGCGAGTCGTTCCAGCTCGGCCTGCTCGGCGGGGGAGTCGGGGTCGGGGTCGGCCGCGACGAACCGGGTGACGGTGTCGGTCCCGCAGGTCACCGGGGTGGAGTCCCCGACGCCGCGGGGGTCCCATCCGACGCGGTCGAACCGTCGGGCGATCCCCGGGCTGAAGGGGTCGTCCTCGACGAGCTCGACGCCCGAGCCGCCGGGTCCGCCCGGGTTGGCGACGATGGTGCCGATCCGCTCATCGGCCGGTCCGGCGGCGGTCCGGCGGGCGACCGCCAGCTCGATCGTCGCCCCGTCCGGACGGGACCAGTCGAGCGGGACGACCAGGGTGGCGCAGCTCAGGTCGGGATCGTTCGGGTCGTCCTCGCACGACGCCCACCGGAGCGGGGCGGGACGCCATCGGGCCGGCAGTCCTGCTGTTGACGGATCCGCCGGGTGGAGGTCCGCGTCGTGGTCGGGTACGAGCTCGGATCCCCGTCCGGACGCGGCCCTCGACGGGTGAGGGTCGGAGTCGAGGCGGGGCATCGGTTCCCGTGCACCGCTGCACGTGGTCGACGACGCGACCAGGACCGTGGCGAGGACGACGGCGAGAGCGACGACGCGGCGAGGGTGGCGGCGGCGTGGCATCGGATCACTGTACGGGTGGGGTCACCGGGCCCCGACCCGCGGCCCGGCCACAGCCGTAGTCTTCTCAGGGTGAGGTGCGACCCGACCGCTCCGGACCGATCTCCGGCCGGGGGGTCACTCCGAGTAGCGGAAGATGATCTCCGACACGCAGGCGGGCTTGGGAGCGCCCTCGACCTCGAAGGTGAAGGTCATCGAGATCTGAGCCCACCCGCCGGGCAGGTCCTCGACGGAGTCGAGGGTGGCGCCCAGTCGGAGGTTGGAGCCCACCGGAACCGGCGACGGGAACCGGACCTTGCCGCAGCCGTAGTTGACGCCCATCTTGATGCCCTTGACCGTCATGATCTGCGGGAAGAGCACCGGGCCGAGCGACAGGGTCAGGTAGCCGTGGGCGATCGGGCCGCCGAAGGGCGACTCGGCCGTGGCCCGCTCGACGTCGACGTGGATCCACTGGTGGTCACCGGTGGCGTCAGCGAACGTGTTGACCCGCTCCTGGGTGATCTCCATCCACTCGGAGTAGCCCAGATGGGTCCCCACGAGCTCCTTGAGTCCTGCGATTCCGTTCACCTCGGTGGCCATGGCGGCATCTTGGCAGCGGTCGCGGTTGGCAGGCCAGCCCGGCCGGAGGGCACAGGGGAGCCAGCCCGGCCGGAGGGCACAGGGGAGCCAGCCCGGCCGGAGGGCACAGGGGAGCCAGCCCGGCCGGAGGGTTCAGGAGAACCAGATCTTCTGGTGCTCGCGCGACTGGGGGTGCAGCAGGAGCGCCACCAGGGCGTAGACGAAGATCGCGTTGATGATGTCGCCGGGGACGAGCACGAAGCCGATGTTGCGCATCAGCGACGCGCCCGAGATGAACACGATCACCAGCCGCAGCACGAACGGCAGGAAGGCGGCGACGACGGCGACCTGGTAGCCGAGCTTGAGCTCGTTGGCGATGCCGTAGGCGCCGTAGACGTTGGCGCCCAGGCTGGCGAGCAGCAGCACCGCGCCGATCGCCGAGCCCATGACCCCGCCGGTGAACACGGCGAGCAGGGCCCAGAAGGCGTTGAAGTAGAGCAACCACTGGCTGATCACCAGCGTCTGGGGCAGGCGCGGGTTGTACCAGCGGCGTTCGGAGAGGGGGGCCATGGCTGACAGTCTGGCGGAGCCGGAGCGGGTGGTGGTGCTCGCCGGGGTGGTGCTGGCCGCGGGGGCCGGGGTGCGCCTGCGTCCGCTGAGCGCGTGGCGCCCCAAGGCGCTGTGTCCCATCGGTGCCACCACCCTGGTCGATCGGGCCGTGGCGCAGGTCGCGGCGGTGACGGGAACCCCGGTGGCGGTGAACGTCCACCACGGGCGGGCCGCCATGTTGGAGCACCTCGAGGACCGCATCGACGTCCACGTGTCGCTCGAGGAGGAGCGGGCGTTGGGCACCGCGGGGGCGGTCGCGCACCTGGCCGGCTTCCTCGACGGTCGTGGCGCCCTTGTGGTCAACGCCGACACGGTGCACGCCGAGGACCTGCGGGCGTTCGTGGCGGGGTGGGACGGCCGGCGCGTACGCGTCCTGGCCACCCCCGACCCGGACGCCGGACCCGATCGTGGGGAGGAACCGGCCTTCGGTCCGCGCAGCGGGATCGTGGCGTCGATCGTGCCGTGGGAGCACGTGCAGGCGCTGGTGCCGGAACCGTCGGGGCTGTGGGAGCTGCTGTGGCGACCCGAGCTCGAGGCGGGTCGCCTGGACGTGGTGATGGCGACCGGGACCGTCATCGACTGCGGGACCCCCGAGCAGTACCTGCGGGCCAACCTGTGGGTCAGCGGCGGGCGGTCGGTGATCGGGGCGGGAGCGGTGGTGCGGGGCCGGCTCGAGCGGTCGGTGGTGTGGCCGGGGGCGACGGTCGAGGACCACGAGCACCTCATCGACGCCGTCCGCGCGGACCCGGGCCCGGGCCCGGGCGGCACCGTGCTCATCCGCTGATATAGGGGTCCTCACTCACAACCCTTGTCGCTTTCGCGCCCTCAGAAATCTGGAACCCCGGCGCCGACGTCGGATCAGCGGCGGCGGGCGGGCGGTGCGACCGCGGTGGCCTCGTGGCCGGCGCGCAGCTGGCCGCACGCGGCGTCGATGTCGGAACCGCGGGTGTCGCGGACCGTCACGTTCACCCCGCGCCGTCGCAGGTCCTCGGCGAAGGCCTGGACACGGTTGCGCGACGATCCGCGAACCGCGTAGCCGGGCGTCGAGTTCAGCGGGATCAGGTTCACATGGGCCCGCAGGTCGGTCGCGATGTCGGCCAGGCGGGCGGCGTCCTCGAAGCGGTCGTTGACGCCGGAGATCATCGCCCACTCGAAGCTGAGGCGACGGCGGGTCCGGTCGACGTAGTCCCGGCACGCCTCGACCAGGACCGGCAGCGGGTAGCGACGGTTGATCGGCACCAGCTCGTCGCGGAGCTCGTCGTCGGCGGCGTGAAGCGACACGGCCAGGTTGACCGGCAGGTCCGCGACGGCCAGTCGCCGGATGCCGGGCACCAGCCCGACCGTCGACAGGGTGAGGTGCCGGGCGCCGATGCCGATGTCGTCGTGCAGGCGGTGCACGGCCTCCCAGGTGCGGTCGTAGTTGGCGAGCGGTTCGCCCATGCCCATGAACACCACGTTGGAGATCCGCCGATCGCCCGCCTCGCGTCGGGCCATCACGACCTGTTCGACGATCTCGCCGGCCGAGAGGTGCCGTTCGAAGCCCGCCTGGCCGGTGGCGCAGAACCCGCACGCCATGGCACAGCCGGCCTGGGTCGACACGCACACCGTGCTGCGGTCGTCGTAGTGCATGAGCACGGTCTCGATCCGTGACCCGCCGTCGAGCGCCCAGAGGAACTTGACCGTGCGGCCGTCGTCGCCGGTGACGCGGGTGACCTCGTCGAGCGCGGTGGGCAGCTGGGCGGCCAGGCGTTCGCGAAGTGCCTTCGGCACGTTGGTCAGCTCCGACACCGTCCGGCCCTGGCGGTACAGCCCGTCCCAGACCTGCTCGACCCGGTAGGCCGGCTCACCGGTCAGCAACTCGGACAGCTCGTCACGGCCGAGGTCGTAGCGGGTCCGGCGCGACCCCGGCCCGGGGCGGCTCCCGCCGGGGGTGCTCACGAGGAGGTCTCCGGGTCCGGGTTCGTCGCCGGTCCGTCGGTGCCGTCGTGTCGGTGGGCCGGCGTGTAGGCGGCGTTCGAGTGGTGCACCACGAAGCCCAGTCGCTCGTAGAGGCGCAGGGCGGCGGTGTTGACCGCTTCGACGTAGAGCATCCCGACGCGCAGGCCCCGCTCGGTCAGGTGGTTCAGGCCCGCCACGGTGAGTGCCCGCCCCAGGCCGGTGCCGGCGGTCGACGGGTCGGCCGCGATCACGAAGATCTCACCCATCGCCGGGTCCTCGGCGCCGTCAGGTGCGGGGCCGGCCGGGTGCTCACGGGTCCAGCAGAACCCGTCGACGTCGCCGTCGACTCCGTCGTGGACGAGGAACCCGTCGGCGCGGACCCACGGTTCGGCGAGCCGAGCCGTGAGGCGGGCACGGTCCCATCCGCCCTGGTCCGGGTGCCAGCGGAAGGCCCGGTTGTTGACCGACAGCCAGGCGGCGTCGTCAGCGCCGGGCTCGAAGGCGCGGACGTCGATCGACCGGGTGGATGCGAGAACCGATCCGGCGAGCGGCAGGTCCACCCGCATCTGGTGCAGGAGCCGCAGCATCGAACGACCCTCTGAGCGCATGGCCGCGTCGACATCGGGCGTCACCGCCGACACCCATTCGGGCTCGGGTCGGGGATCGCTGGGTCCACGCTCGAACGCGGACGCATCATCGGCCATCGCAGCGACGCTACCCGGGCCACGCGACGACCGGATCTGCGGCATGGCGCCGACGCCGTGAACGATCGGACGACCGGTCGTGGGAGTCGTGGACAGCTCAGGGTCGGTGTGCTGAACTGACCCGCACCAGGTTCCCGCCACCTGGTATCGGCGACCAGTGGGCTCCCGCCGCCCGGGTCGCCCGGCCGGCGCTCCTTCGGGGGCGCCGTGCCCGTTTTCGCCCCGGTCGACCGACGCGGTCGTGCCACGATGGCTCCCATGAGCGACGATCGCATCGAGGTCTCCCGCACGGTCCACGCCGAGCCGGGCGCGGTGTTCCGGATCCTGTCCACGCCGGCCGGACACGTCGCCATCGACAGCTCCGGGATGTTGATGAGCGCCGAGGGCGAGCCGGTCGCGGCGGTGGACGACACGTTCGTGGTCCACATGGACCGCGAGGCCCTGAACGACTTCCCGCTCGGGCTCTACGACGTCACGATCCGCATCGTCACCTTCGAGGCCGACCGGGAGATCGCCTGGGTGGTCGAGGGCCAGCTCAACATCGGCCACGTGTACGGCTACCGCCTGGAGCCCGGCGCGGAACCGGGGACCACCGAGGTGACCTCGTACTACGACTGGTCGGGGATCTCCCAGGAGTGGCGCGACGCCGGCATCTTCCCCGTCATCTCCGAGGGGGCGCTGCGGGCGACGCTCGGCATCCTGGCCCGCACCGTCGCGTCAGGCCCCACTCCAGGCCCCGCCCCCGTTCTGTAGTGCGAGATCCACACGAACGTGTGGATCTCGCACTACAGAACGGCAGGGAGTGGTCGGAACGGCAAGGAGGGGTCGCGTCGGCGGTCAGGCCCGGGGTTCGACGAAGTGCTCGGCCGCCTCGAGCGCCCGCCGCAATCGTCGTTGCGCCGCCTGCAGGTTCCGCTCCACCTCGTAGAGGTCGCCGAGCAGGTCGTCGCGGTCGGTCACCCGCACCACCGACGCGGCCTCGTCGACGCGGGCCAGCACCTGGTCCAGGGTCGACTGCATCGATGCGAGGTCGGCGTGCAGGCTCACGGCCGGATTCCTACTACTGGCCGCCGCGGCGCCACCACTACCGTGGACCGCCGTGCTCAACCGACTCGACCTCCGCGGTGTCCCCGATCCGTCCGGTTCGCTGCCCCGCCCGCAGGTGGACGGCGACGAGCCGGTGGCCGCGGTGCGGTCGATCCTCGCCGAGGTGCGCAACCGCGGCGACGCCGCCCTGATCGAGCTCACCGAGCGCTTCGACGGCGTCGTGCTCGAGCGGGTGCGTGTTCCGGCCGAGGACATCGACGCCGCGCTCGCCGCGACGCCCGACGACGTGCGCGCCGCGTTGGAGCTGGCCCGCGACCGCATCCGTGCACACCACGAGACGCAGCTGCGCGCCGAGGTCGTCCACGACACCGACGGCGTGCACATCCGTTCGTTCCACCGCCCCGTCGACCGGGTCGGCTGCTACGTGCCGGGTGGCCGCGCCGCGTACCCCTCGACGCTGCTGATGACGGCGGTGCCCGCCCAGGTCGCCGGGGTCCCGGAGGTGGCGGTGTGCGTCCCACCCGACCGCGACACCGGCCGCGTCACCCCGGTCACGCTGGCCGCCGCCGCGGTGGCGGGCGTGGACGAGGTGTACGCCATCGGTGGCGCCCAGGCCATCGGAGCGCTCGCCTACGGCACCGAGCAGGTGCCGGCGGTCGACGTGATCTGCGGCCCGGGCAACAAGTACGTGGCGCTGGCCAAGCAGGAGGTCGCCGGCACCGTCGGCGTGGCCGCCGCGTTCGCCGGGCCGAGCGAGGTCGTCGTGATCGCGGACGGGACCGTCCGTCCGGAGCTGGCGGCCGTCGACGTCATCCTCCAGGCCGAGCACGGCCCCGACGGCCTGGCCTGGCTGATCTCCTGGGACTCCGACGCCCTCGACGCCATCGACGCCGAGCTCGCCCGGCTGACCGAGGCGGCGCCCCGCCGGGCCGATATCACCGCCACGCTGGCCGACGGCGGCTACGCCGTGCTGGTGGACTCGCCGGCTGCCGCGGTCGAGGTGGCCAACCTGGTCGCCCCCGAGCACCTCGAGCTGCTCTGCGCCGGAGCCGAGGACCTGGTCGCAGCGGTCCGCAACGCCGGGGCGATCTTCGTCGGCCCGTGGAGCCCGGCGTCGGTGGGCGACTACGTCGCCGGGCCCAGCCACGTGCTGCCGACCTACGGCACCGCCCGCTTCTCCTCGGCGTTGACCGTCGACGACTTCCTCAAGCACCACCACGTGATCACCGTCGACGGCGACGCGTTCGACCGCATCGGACCGGCCGTGCAGTCGTTGGCCGAGGCCGAGGGGCTCGACGCCCACGCCGAGTCGATCCGGATCCGGCGGGATCTGCGCGACCGGCGGATCGACGGCCACCGGGGAGCGACGTCGTGAGCCGGCCGCCGGTGCGCGACCAGATCGCGCTGATGGACGGCTACCACTCACCGCAGGTCGACGTCCGGGTCCGCCTCAACACCAACGAGGCGCCCGAGCCGCCGCCGGCGGCGTTCGTCGACGCGCTCGCCGCCGGTCTGTCGGGGATCGCGTGGCACCGCTACCCGGACCGTGCCGCGGTCGCTCTGCGATCGCGCATCGCCGAGGTCGAGGGTGCCGAGACCCCCGTACCGATCGACGCCACCAACGTGTTCGCGGCCAACGGCTCCAACGAGGTGCTCCAGTCGATCTGCCTGGCCTACGGGGGTGCCGGCCGGACCGTCGCCACATTCGAGCCGACCTACGCCCTGCACTCCCACATCGCCCGGGTGTGCGGGTCCGACGTCGTCTCCGCGGCCCGGGAGGCGGACTTCACCCTGGACGTCGACGTCGCCCGACGCCTGCTTCTCGACCGACGCCCGACGATCACGTTCCTGTGCTCGCCCAACAACCCGACCGGCCGCCTGGAGCCCGAGGAGACGGTGCGCGCCGTGCTGGAGGTGGTCGAGGAGATCGGCGGGCTGCTGGTCGTCGACGAGGCGTACGGCCAGTTCTCACCGTGGTCGGCGTTGAGCCTGCTGTCCGAGGACCGGCCGGTGGTCGTGACCCGGACGTTCTCCAAGACCTGGTCCGCGGCCGCGCTCCGTCTGGGATACCTGATCGGCCCGTCCTGGGTCGTCGCGGACCTCGAGAAGGTCGTCCTGCCGTACCACCTCGACTCGATGACCCAGCTGGCCGGGGTGCTCGCCCTCGACCACCTCGACGACATGCAGCGACGGGTGGCGCGCCTGGTCGAGGAGCGGGGCCGGCTCGAGGCCGCGCTGGGCTCGCTCGAGGTCGACATGTGGCCGAGCGCCGCGAACTTCATCCTCTTCCGCCCCCGCGGCCGTGACGGTGCCGAGGTCTGGCAGGAGCTGGTCGACCGCGGCGTGCTGGTGCGCAACTGCGCGTCCTGGCCCGGCCTGGAGGGCTGCCTGCGCGTCACGCTCGGCACCGTCGAGGAGGACGACGAGTTCCTGGCCGCGCTCACCGGGGTCCTGACCGGCCGGTGAGCGCACCGGGCCGCAACGCCGGGTCGGTCCGAGCGATCGCGTTCTGGTGTCGGTGCGCCGACGCGCGATCCTTGACCCCGTGAGCGACACCCCCCGCACCGCCCAGGCCGAGCGCGTCACCAAGGAGACGACGATCTCGGTCACGCTCGACGTCGACGGCGGCGGCACCACCGACTGCCGCACCGGGCTGCCGTTCTTCGACCACATGCTCGACCAGCTCGGCCGCCACGGCGGCATGGACCTGACCCTGCACGCGGACGGCGATCTGGAGATCGACGCGCACCACACCGTCGAGGACACCGGCATCATCGTCGGCGAGGCGCTGCGACAGGCCCTGGGCGACAAGCGCGGCGTGCGCCGCTTCGCGTCGATCCGGGTGCCCCTCGACGAAGCGGTGATCGAAGCGGTCCTCGACCTGTCGGGTCGGCCGTACCTGCACTACGACATCGACCCGCCCGGCGTGAAGGTCCTGGGCGACCCTCCGTTCGACCCCCAGCTGATGGAGGAGTTCTGGCGGGCGCTGGTCACCTCGGCCGGTATCACCCTGCACCTCACACTGGTCCGCGGTCGCAACACCCACCACATCATCGAGGCGTCGGTGAAGGCCGCGGCCCGCGCCCTGCGCGACGCCGTGCGGGTGGAGGGCACCGAGCTGCCCTCCACCAAGGGCACGTTGTGACCGTGGAGGCGGGCCCGCGGATCGCCGTGCTCGACTACGGCATCGGCAACCTGCGTTCGGCCGAGAAGGCGCTCGAGCACGTCGGCGCGGATGCCTTCCTGACCGCGGACCCCGACCGGGTCGAGAGGGCCGACGCGGTCGTCCTGCCCGGCGTCGGAGCGTTCGGACGCTGCCGGGAGGCGCTGTCGGAGTCGGGTCTGGACCAGGTCGCGCTCGACGCCGTGGCCTCGGGCCGACCGTTCCTGGGCATCTGCGTGGGCATGCAGCTGCTCTACGAGGAGTCCGACGAGTCGCCCGGCGTGACCGGCCTCGGCGTCCTGTCGGGCCGGGTCCAGCGACTGCCGGCGGGGGTCAAGCACCCGCAGATGCAGTGGAACCAGGTCGACCTGGTCAGCGAGTCGCCGCTGTTCGACGGGCTGGGCGAGCGCCCGTGGATGTACTTCGTGCACTCCTTCGCCCCCGAGGTCACCGGCGACGTGATCGGCACCTGCGACTACGGGGGAGCGGTCACCGCCGCGGTGCAGCACGAGATGGTGTTCGCCACCCAGTTCCACCCCGAGAAGTCCGGGACGGCCGGCCTCGCCCTGCTGCGGAACTTCGTCCGCCTGGCCGCCACCGCGACCGTCAGCTGATCCGCACCGCCCACCCGAGAGCTTCCGAGGACCACGAAGGCAACGATGGACCTGTACCCCGCGATCGACCTGCTCGACGGCCGCTGCGTCCGGCTGTACCAGGGCGACTACGACCGCAGCACCGTCTACGGCGACGACCCGGTCGCCCAGGCGCTGGCGTTCCAGTCCGAGGGCGCGCCGTGGGTCCACGTCGTCGACCTCGACGCGGCGCGCACCGGTGAACCCCGCAACCGCGACGTCGTCGCCGCCATCGCCGGGGCGCTCGACGTGCCGGTGCAGACCGGCGGGGGCGTGCGCACCGTCGAGGCCGCCGAGGCGCTGTTCTCCGCCGGCGTCGCCCGCGTCGTGCTGGGCACGGCCGCTCTGGAGGACCCCGACCTGGTCCGGCGCCTGGCCGCCGATCACCCGGTCGCGGTCGGCCTCGACGCCCGCGGATCCGAGGTGGCGGTCCGGGGCTGGCTCGAGGGGTCGGGCGCGGACGTGTTGGACCTGGCGGTCGCGTACCAGGACGCCGGGGTCGCGGCGCTGGTGGTCACCGAGATCAGCCGCGACGGCACCCTCGAGGGGCCCGACCTCGCCGGCCTGGCTGCGGTGGTCGCCGCGACCACGGTGCCGGTGATCGCCTCGGGCGGCATCGGCACCCTGGCCGACATCGAGGCGCTCGCCGCGCTGACGGCCGGAGGGCGGTCGCTGGCGGGAGCGATCACCGGGCGGGCCGTCTACGAAGGCGCGTTCACCGTGGCCCAGGCCGTCGCCGTCACCCGGGGGAGTGCGACATGACCGCGGTGGCCCGGGTCATCCCCTGCCTGGACGTCGACGCCGGCCGGGTGGTCAAGGGCGTCAACTTCGTGGCGCTGCGCGACGCGGGTGACCCGGTCGAGCTCGCGGCGCGCTACGACGCCGAGGGAGCCGACGAGCTCGTGTTCCTCGACATCACCGCATCGTCGGACGCCCGCGAGACCACGATCGACATGGTCCGCCACACCGCCGAAGAGGTGTTCATCCCCTTCACCGTCGGCGGCGGGGTCCGCAGCGTGGAGGACGCCCGTCGGATCCTGCGCGCCGGCGCCGACAAGGTCGGCGTCAACACCGCCGCGGTGGACCGCCCCGAGCTGGTCGCCGAGATCGCCGATGAGTTCGGCGCCCAGTGCGTCGTCGTCGCCATCGACTCCCGCGCCGGGGACGGCAACGGTCCCCGTTTCGAGGTCCACACCCACGGCGGGCGGACCCCGACCGGTCTCGACACCGTCGAGTGGGCCGCCCGGGTCGCCGAGCTCGGAGCGGGCGAGATCCTGCTGACCTCCATGGACCGCGACGGCACCAAGGACGGCTTCGACATCCCCGTCACCGCCGCGGTCTCCGACGCGGTCAACGTTCCGGTCATCGCGTCGGGCGGTGTCGGACGCGTCGAGCACATGGTCGAGGGCATCACCGTCGCCGGAGCCGACGCCGTGCTCGCCGCGTCGATCTTCCACTTCGGTCAGCACACCGTCGCCGAGGTCAAGGCCGCTCTCGCCGCGGCCGGGGTTCCGGTCCGACCCGTCTGAGCGACCGGTCCGGACCGGCCGGGGTACGGTGCCGCGATGGAGCTGCGCGTCTTCACCGAACCCCAGCAGGGAGCCACCTACGACCAGCTGCTCGCGGTGGCCCGAGCGTCCGAGGAGCTCGGCTTCGGCGGCTTCTTCCGCTCCGACCACTACCTGGCCATGGGCGACACCGCCGGGCTGCCCGGTCCGACCGACGCCTGGACCACCCTCGCCGGCCTGGCCCGCGACACGGCGACCATCCGCCTCGGCACGCTCGTCACCGCCGGCACCTTCCGGCTCCCGGGGCCGCTCGCCATCACCGTCGCCACCGTCGACGCCATGTCGGGTGGACGGGTCGAGCTCGGTCTGGGCGCCGGGTGGTTCGACGACGAGCACACCGCCTACGGGATCCCGTTCCCACCGCTCGGCGAGCGCTTCGACCGGCTGACCGAGCAGCTCGAGATCGTCGACGGGCTGTGGTCCACCCCGGCGGGCAAGACCTTCGAACACGACGGCCGCCACTACCAGCTCGCGGGCAGCCCCGCGCTGCCCAAGCCGGTGCAGCGGCCCCGGCCGCCGATCATCGTGGGCGGCTTCGGGGCGCGACGCACCCCCGCCCTGGTGGCGCGATTCGCGGACGAGTACAACGTGCCCTTCGCCGATGCCGACACCGTCGTGGCGCTCAACCGAGGCGTCGACGAGGTGTGCCGGGCCCACGACCGGGACCCGGCCACGGTGCTGCGCTCGGCGGCCCAGGTGCTCTGCGTCGGTCGGGACGAACCCGAGATCGCCCGGCGCGCCGGCGCCATCGGCCGTGAGGTCGACGAGCTGCGCTCCAACGGCCTGGCCGGCACCCCCGACGAGGTGATCGCCAAGGTCGAGCGCTTCGCGTCGATCGGCATGACGCGGTTGTACCTGCAGGTGCTCGACCTCGACGACCTCGAGCACCTGGCGCTGGTCGCCGAGAAGGTCATGCCCGCTGTCGCCTCGTCCTGAGGCTCGTCGTCCTGGGGCTCGTCGTCCTGAGGCGTCCTGTCGCGGGCGGCACGACGGCCGAGTACCGACCTCGCGACGCCACCGGTAGCGTGGTCGACCCATGACCGACGTCGACCCCACCGACGGCTACCCCGCCGACGCCGACCCCAGCGACGGCACCGGCCCCCACGACGCGGGTGCCGATGGGGCCGCGGCGGCCTCGCCGTCCCCGCCGCGGCCGACCGGGTCCCACGAGAAGCTGCCGGTGCGGATGCTCAACGACCGCATCCTGGTCAAGGTCGATGCCGAGGGGGACCGCCGCTCCACCGGGGGAATCCTGATTCCGGCCACCGCCCAGATGGGCAAGCGCCTGGCGTGGGCCGAGGTCCGGGCGACCGGCCCCAACGTGCGGGCCGTCGAGGACGGCGACCACGTCCTGTTCAACCCCGAAGAGGTCTACGAGGTCGAGGTCCGGGGCGACACGTTCATCATCCTGCGCGAGCGGGACATCCACGCCGTGGCCTCCGAGCGCCTCGAAGCCGGCCACACCGGGCTCTACCTGTAGGACCGGCGGAATCCGTAGGACCGCGGAACCACGCAATCCTCTGGATGCAGGACGGCGCCGCCGATTCCGGTTCGGCTCCCTCCGGCGGCCGCTCCTACGATTGGCCCATCATGTGCCCCGCTCCTGCGCCCTCGTCCGACACCCCACCCGCCGTGACCCCCGTCGCGGTGCGTGACGCCGATCTGGAGCTCATCCGCTACGACGCCGACGGCCTGGTCCCGGCCATCGTGCAGGACGTCGAGACCCGGGCCGTGCTGATGATGGCGTGGATGAACGCCGAGACGCTGCGCATGAGCCTGGAGCAGGGCCGAACCGTGTTCTGGTCCCGGTCGCGCCAGGAGGTGTGGCGCAAGGGCGACACCTCCGGTGACCGACAGTTCATCCGCTCGGCCCACTACGACTGCGACGGCGACGCGCTGCTGTTCCTGGTCGAGCAGGAGGGCAAGGGGGCGTGCCACACCGGCGCCTACACCTGCTGGTTCCGCACCTTCGGGTCCGACGAGCAGACCACCGACCGACCGGGACCGGTCTGAGGCCCTCGGGCCGATCGACGCCGCCGGATGCTGACCCGAGACCAGTTCCACCGCCTGGCCCGTGACCACCGCGTCGTCCCGGTCACCCGGACGCTGCTGGCCGACCTGACGACCCCGGTCGCCGCGTTCGCCCGGTGGTGCGGCCCCGACTCCCCGGCGGACGGGAGTCCGGCCCGGGCGGGCTTCCTGCTCGAGTCGGTCGACCACGGCGGCCGCTGGGGTCGCTGGTCCTTCGTCGGCCGCGACCCCCGGTTGCGCATCGTGTCCCGCAGCGGCCGGGTCGAGGTCGATGGATCGCTCCCCGACGGCCTGGTCGGCGATCTCCCCACCGGAAGCGGGATCCTGGCCGTGCTCGAGGTCCTGCTCGAGCACCTGCGGGCTCCGACCCCCGATGCTCTCGCCGCCGTCGTCGGGACCTCGGACGCAGCCGACGGACCCCGCGGTTGGGAGCTCCCGCCGTTGCACTCCGGGGTCATGGGCTACCTCGGCTACGACGTCGTCCGCGAGGTCGAGCGCCTGCCGGCGGTGCCCGCCGACGATCGGGGTTGGCCCGACGCGGTGCTGTCGGTGATCGGCGAGATCGCCGCGTACGACCACTGGTCCCAGCAGGTGACGTTGGTCGCCAACGCCTTCGTCGCCGCCGGTTCCGGGCCGGCCGACCTCGACGCCGCCTACGACGACGCGGTCGCCCGGCTGGAGCGCATGGCCGCCGACGGTGCCACCCCGATCGACGAGCCGCTGGTCGAACCGCCCACCCGGGCCGACGAGTCGGTGGCGGTCACGTCGTCGATGTCGGGCGGGACCTACGAGGCGGCGGTCGACGCGGCCAAGGAGCACATCC
>WBZU01000550.1_pt1 | contig 31796 bp, 26 predicted proteins | sample 5204311 | NCBI WGS metagenome assembly WBZU01 (sample SAMN12344359, study PRJNA552823) | activated sludge metagenome | biome: Activated sludge suspended growth; feature: Nitrification reactor; material: Wastewater; isolation source: activated sludge from nitrification reactor of wastewater...
ATCAGCGACTGGCTCCATTACGGCGATCACGCCGTGGCTCCTATATGCCGATCACGCCCTGGTGCCTATATGCCGATCACCGATTGGCTCCAATATGCCGATCGCTGACAGGGCGCAACCGGCCAAAACCGGTATCCCCCCGACCGCGCGCAACACCTTCGCCGCGGCCGCTTCGAGCCCCTCGTGCGCCTCCGAGATCACCAGCGTCACCCCGCGCAAGCTCCAGCGCATCAGGCGCGCGGGAACGCCGTACAGAACGGCTCCGCCATCCCAGCAATGGCGGGCGAGGCTACCACTTGACCAAACCAGAGGTGCACAAATTCGGATGTCACCTTACGCCGAATCCACGCTGTTGCCTTACGCCCACGCTACCGCCCGGACCAGAACCGACGCTGGGCAATCCAGCGTCAGTTCCTCGATATCTCAGAATCCGGTTCGAGACCACACGACGGCCTCGTGTTCGGTCAGGGCGCGCTCCGCCGGAACCCACTCGAGCGCGCCAGCGTGCCGAATGGCGACGGTGAGATTGCCGCCCCGTAGCCGCACCGCTACGTATGTGCCGAGCCGGCCGTGGAAGGGCTTGCGCGCCCAGATGACCCGTCCGAAGACGGGATGACGTTCGACCTGTCGAGCCATTGGCTTCTCCAATTTCAGGACGCACCGACCCCGGGTGGGGTAGCGCCGTCAGGGGAGAAGCGGGCTCTTTCAGGTCATGTCGAAGAGAAACTCGTGCGGCTCGCGAATCATAGTCGACCTTCGTCGCAAGCAGTCGGATTTTGGACGGGCCTCAAGGGGATATAAATCGCGAAGCTACATTGAACGTCTCCACCTCGAGCTTCCTTTCGTGAACGCAATCGTGGGAACGTCCGCGCTACTAACGAAGCCGCAGGTCTGTGCGCGACTTGGAACTTCGCCACGCCACCTCGAGACCCTCGTCAAGGCCGGACGATTCCCGCCCCCGGTTCGCCTGGGCAAGCATGTCTACTGGAGCGAAGTTGCCCTGACCTCCTGGCTCACCCGCACGTTCGGACCGCAGGAAACCTGGATCCCCACCGAGAGTCTTGGCTCGTCACCAAGAGATCCCCGGGTGGTTGTTTCACGCGGTGCGCGGCCCCCGCCCGTCCGACGGAAGTAGCATGCAGATGGCCACGGCGGTCATGCCACGGCGCAGGCGCCGCGGACGTCGCGGCTTGCGCGGTATCAAATTCAGCCCGTGCTCCTGCGACCGAAGTCGACCCACACTACCGTCCCGTCTGCATGCTTCGCTGAGCGATTTGACATGGCGTCTTCGGTCATCTCGTCGGCCACCGAAACAGGCGCCTGTGCATGCATCACGTCGACGACATCACTCGCCTTCACGTTCACGTACCGCGCGAGCTGCGACAGCGTTTTGTGGCCGGTGAGTGCTTGAACCAGGAAGACGTTGCCTGTCGTCAATGCAAACCGCGTGGCTGCTGTGTGCCGAAGGTCGTGAAGCTTGAGCCCTTCGATTCCAGCGCGGGCGCAGGCGCGCTGCCACGCCGCCTTGAGCGCTTCGTAGGTAATGCGGACCAACGGTCCGTGCTCGTCGCCGGGATTGAGCCGCCGCAGCTCCTCGAGCGCCTCGATTGCTCGCGGCGAGAGCGGGACGTCGCGCGCGTCCGTCTTCGATTCGCGCAGGCGCAAAAGCTTCGCGTCCCAGTCGACATCGCGCCAAGTCGCACGGAGCAGCGGTTCGGAGCTACGCATCGCCGTCTCCGTGAGCAGGCGCAGAACCGGCGCCACCAGGCTGTTGTGGCAGCTTGCAAGGGCTTCGTCGAGACGCCGCTCCTCGGCCCGGGACATGACGCGGTCGCGACCATTGGCAACCTTCGGTAGACGCAGGTGGGTCGCCGGGTTGTCGCGGGGCTCGCTCCACCGCCACACTCGCCGCGCATGGTTGAAGAATGACCGCAGCACCGCGCGCTCGAGTTGCAACGTCGCAGCGCTTCTGCCGGCGCGATGCAGTGCGTCGAGAAACGCCTGTACGTGGTAGGGCTGGACTTGGGCTACCGGCATGCGCATGAGCACCGCACGAAGCCGATCGGCCTCCGCGGTCTCATTCGCCTGTCGCGCCCGGTGCGCCGTTAGCCCAGGCGGAATGGGCCGGTCTGCCGGCAGCACATCCGGCGTCACGACGTGCCGTCGCACCAGTGTGCCCGCGGCGGCCTGCGAGGGCCCGGAACACGGCGAGACCTTGAGCACGGCGACTCCACCGGCGCGCAAGTATCGATTGATCCGGTCGGCGTCTCGCGCTGCCGCTTTCATGAACGGCAGCCGCTCCATGGCCCACGCTTGTAGCCCCTGCGCCAGCGTCGTGCGCGCTGGACCAGCCCCGGCCGGCTTGCCGGCGCCCTCGAGCGCGGCGAGACGACGGTCGAGTTCGGCGCGTGCCTCGGCGGCGCTCCTGCAGCCGGACACGTAGACGGCATGCGCGCACACGCCGGCGGATCGACCAGCCGCGGCCTTCGCGATACAGTTTCGACACTTGCAACTCCCTGGTTGGGAGTCGCGTCTAGGCAACGCCTTTATCCGCGCGGCACGGTGTCAGCGATCGGCATATTGGAGCACGGTGTGCCGGCGGGTATCGCCATTCCGCGTTCCGCTACGCAATGATGCGCAGTGGACCGCAGTCGGACGAAACGCTACGCAGCGGATTTGCCAGAAAATTGCCAGAAAAGCCCGCGGGAAGGCTCGATTCCGGCATAGCCAGGCAGCTGCCTGAATTTCCCAAGTGTTTGATGGCACTCGGGAATGAAAATGGTGGCCAAGGGCGGAATCGAACCACCGACACAAGGATTTTCAGTCCTCTGCTCTACCAACTGAGCTACTTGGCCGCAAGCGGGGAATTATAGCAGGGACGACCGCCGGTTCCGCGCGGCGCGGCCCACCGCGATCACGCCCCCCGGGAACGCGCCGGATTCGGCGGGCGCGCGGATCGACGAACGACCTGCCCTCGGCCCTCGGCGCCCGACCGATGCCGCGTCCCGCGTCGAGTCCGGACGGCGACCTGCCATACCGGACCCGAGGCGCGTGGCCGATCCCCGTCAGCGCCGCCGCGTCGCCCGCCGCCGCAGCAGGGCGGCGCCGGCGAGCATCAGCGTCAGCGCGGCCAGCGCGAGGTTCGACAGCGTCGGGATCGCCGACGGACCCGGAAGCTGATCGATCCGGATCGTCGAGGTGCCGATGTCGTTCGACGGATCGGAATCGACCGTCCCCGTCGGCGGATACACGGTCGCCGTGTTCGTCGCCTCGCCGAGCGCCGTGCGCGTGGCGGTCACGGTGATCGTCACCGATCCCGACACGGGAAGCGTCGCGATCGTCCCGGTCACCGTCGCCGTGTCGAACGCGACGGCGCCGCACACCGCGCCGCCGGTCGGTTCGCCGCACGTCGCCGACGCGACGGTGGTGCCGGCCGGCAGCGTGTCGACGAACGTCGCGCCGTCGGCCGCGCTCGGTCCCGCATTGGCGATCACGAGCTTCCACTGGAACGGCGCGCCGGCCATACCGGTGGCCGGACCGGACTTGACGAGCGACAGGTTCGCCGACGGCGTGTTGATCGGCGTCGTCGAGGTGCCGGTGTTGTTGTCCGGCGCCGGGTCGACCTCGTTGACCGTCGTGACCGTGGCCGCGTTGACGAGCGGCGAGGCCCCCGTGTACGGCGTCGAGAGCGACGCGACGATCTGCACCTGGGCCGACGCGCCCGAGGCGATCGTGCCCAGCGTGCAGGTGACGACGCCGGCGGCGTTGGCGCAGCCCGCCGACGCGCTCTGGAACGCGACGCCCGCGGGAAGCGTGTCGGAAAGCGTCGCGCCGCTGCTCGGATTGGGTCCGTTGTTCGTGACGGTGATCGTCCAGGTGATCGTGTTGCCGGGCGTCACGTTCGCGGGACCGGCCTTGGCGACCGCGAGATCGGCGGTGCGCCGCGACGTCGTCGCGTGGGTGGTCGCGTTGTTCGTCAGCAGCGTCTCGGGCTCCGCCGCCGCGACGCTCGCGTGGTTGAACGTCGTGCCCGACACGCCCGAGGCGATCGACTCGGCGCGCATCGCGTAGGTGACGACCGCCTGAGCCTGGTTCGCGAGCACCGGGAACGTGCAGGTGAGCGTGCCCGACGTCGCGCCGATCGACGGCTCGACGCACGTGCCGCCCGGCGGGCTCACGGTCAGCGACCCCTGGTAGCTGAACGTCGCGGTGGGCGAGCCGCTCGGGAACGTGTCGGTCATCACGACGTTCGTCGCGTACGACGGCCCGCCGTTGGTGACGGTCACCGTGTAGACGGTGGAAGCGCCGAGCGCCACCGGATCGACGCTGTCGACCTTGTCGATCAGGAGGTCGACGAGCGCGGGCGTCACCGGCGTGCTCGTGCCCGCCGTATTGTTCGAGAGATCGAGCTCCTTCACCGTCGTCGTCATCGAGACCGAGTTGACGACGTTGCCGCCCGCCGCGGAGGTGAGCGGCCGCACGTAGTAGCTCGCGGTCTGCTGCGTGGGCGGCGACGTGGCCGCCAGCGTAGGCCACGTGCAGACGACCTGTCCGCCCACCGCGTTCACCGCCGGCGTCGTGCAGCTGCCGCCGCCGGTGACCGGCCCCAGGGAGATGAACGCGGCGTTCGACGGCATCGTGTCGGTGGCGACGACGTTCAGCGCGGTCGACGGCCCGTTGTTGCGGGCCGTGACGACGAACAGCAGCGGCGCGCCGGCCTGCACGGGGTTCGGCGTCGCGGTCTTCAGCGCCTGGATGTCGACGACCGCCGTGACCGCGCTCGTGACGCCGGCCGCGTTGTTGCCGCGGTTGGGGTCGCCCACGTCGAGCGAGGTGATCGTCGCGGTGTTGGTGCGGTTGCCCGTCGTGGCCCGGCTCGGACGCACGACGACCGTGATCGTCGCCGTGCCGCCGTTCGCGAGCGTGCCGAGGTTGCAGCTCAGGTTGACCGTCGCCCCGTTGGTGACGCCGGACGGCGTGCAGGCGCCCTGCGACGGCGTCGCCGACTGGAAGCCGCCGGTCGCGATGAGGCTCGTGAGCGGATCCGTCACCACGACGTTGGTCGCCGGATCGGGTCCATGATTGACGACCGAGATCGTGTAGGTGAGGTCCTGCCCCGCGTCCACCGTGGTCGGCGACGCGGTCTTCGAGACGACCTCGAGATCCGCCTGCGCGACCGACGACACGACCGTGACGCCGGCGCAATTGTTCCCGGGCGTCCCGTCGGACGGCCCGCTGCCGGAGAGCGCGACGCAGGCGTTGTTGAGCGCCGATCCGGCGGCCGTGAGCCGCGCGGGAACGGTGACGGACGCGCTTGCGTTGGCCGCGAGCGGTCCGCCGCGCGTGCAGGTGATCGTCACCGGGCCGGCGATCGGATAGGTCGACGTGCCGTCGGGCGTGCAGGTCCAGCCGGCGCCCGTCGGGGCCGCGGTGAGCTCGACGCCGGAGGGCAGCGTGTCGGTCGCGGTGACCGTCTGGCCCGCCTGTACGGCAGCGTTGCCGAGGTTGGTCACGGTCAGCGTGTAGTTGAACGCCTGGTTCGGGACGACGGGATTGATCGTCGCCGTCTTCGTCATGCGGAGGTCGGCGTTGTTGGTCCCGGTGACGCTGACGGTGGACGTGTTGTTCGCCGGATTCGGGTCCTGCTCGGGGATCGCGATCGTCGCGGTGTTCGGGATCGCGCCGGTCGTGTTGACCGTGGCGACGATCGTGATCGCCGGCATGTCGGTGAAGTTGCCGGCCGTCCACGGGCCCGGCCGGGTGCAGACGATCGTCGGCAGGCCGGTCGTGTCGCAGGTCCAGCCGGTTCCCGCGGCCGAGACGTAGGTCAGGCCGGCGTTGAGCGTGTCGGTGACGGTGATCAGGTTCGGCGCGAGCGTGCCCGGCGCTTCGCCGCCGAGGTGGCGCGGCGCGAGCGTGAAGGTGACGTTCGTGCCGACCGTCGCCGTGGCCGGACTCCGCGTCTTCGTGATCGACACGTCCGAGTACCCGCCGATGACCGTCGTCGTCGCGGTGACGGTGTTGTTCGACTCGTCGCCGTCGGGGAGCGAGGACTCGACGTGGAACGCGGCGGTGATCGACCCGCCGATGTTCGCCACGGCCGGAACCGTGAGCACCGGGGCGCTCGCTCCCACGGCGAGCGGGCCGGTGCGGACGCAGTTGATGCTGTAAGGAGCTCCGTTCGAGCACACCGGGTAGCTCGCCGACGGCGAGACCGTGCACGACCAGCCGCTGCCCGTCGGCGCCGACGTGATGCAGGAGCCGACCGGAACGACGAACCAGATCGTCTGCGTGTCGGCCGCGCCGAGCGCGGTCGGGCCGTGGTTCGTCGCCGTCACGGCATAACCGTACGCCGCGCCGGCGGCGACCGGGTCGGGACCGGCGGTCGCGGTGACCGACATGTTCGCCGCGTTCTGCGCGGTCGTGTCCTCGGTGCTCGCGTTGTTGGTCGTGTTCGGATCGTGCACGGCCGACGTCGTGCTGGCCGAGTTCGTCCACACACCCGGCGTCGGCAGGACGACCTGGATCGTGACGGTGGCCTGCGCGAGAAACGCGAGATTGCCCAGCGTGCAGCTCACGACCCCGGCGACCTGCGCGCAGCTCCCCTGCGTCTGCGTGACGCCGACGAAGGTCGAGCCGGGCGGGATCGTGTTGGACAGCGTCACGCCGGTCGCGGCGTCCGGGCCGTTGTTGTCGACCCGGACCGTGTACGTGAACACGCCGCCCGCCGGACCGACGGGCGGGTTGTCCGCCTGGTTGATGACGAGGTCGGCGCTCTGCGCGAACGCGGCGAGCGGCGAAACCGCGATGCAGAACGCGGCGAGGGCGAGGACGTGCCGGAAGATGGCACGAGCGGGTCGGGCGGCCGGGACCGGGCCGGTGGGCTGCTGCATGGGGAACACTCCGGAAGGCGTCGATCTCGTTCGAAAGCAGTCCTGGCCGGGGGGACGGAATGCGGTCAGGACCGTTCGCGCCCGCCCGGCGGCGATGCCGGCACCCTGTAATCAAGAAGCGTGCCTGCGCGCGTTCGGCGACAGCGTCGAATCTCGCGCGCCGGTGTGTAGGGTACACACCATCCTGCCAGAACGACTTTCCGAACGATGTGCCCGCACGCGCGTGATCGTGTACACGACATCATGGTTTCGATTTCGCTTCGCCGAGCGATGCCCATGCCCATGAGCGCCGCAGGGAAAAGCATGCGCGACGTGCGATGCGTGACCTGCCGCGTCACTTCGCGGCGTCGCGCAATGATCGTCAGGGCGCGGGCGATGCGTCCGCCGGGGCCTTCGCGCGCGGGACCGCGGTGCGCGCCTGCGCGCCGCGCGCCCGCCACTCCCACGGCGGCTCGGGATCGGTCAGCGACCACAGGCCGCGCCGCGCCGCCCGCGCGCCCTCCTCGAGCGCGAGCATCGCGCGGTCGTGCGAATAGCGCCGGTAGACCCACGCGAGCCCGTCGGCGAGCTGCGCGTCGCCCAGGTCGACGCCGTCGACGACGACGCGCGCGAGCGTGCGTCCGTAGCCGTCCGTGCCTCGGGCCGCGACGCGCGCCTCGCGGTGCATCGCGCGCGCGGCGAGCGCCACGCGCGAGCGGCTCGACCACGGCTGGCCGCGCTCGGGCGCGTCGATGCCCCACAGCCGCACGCGCACCTGGCGGCTGCCGTCGAGGATGGTCAGCGTGTCGCCGTCGACGACGCCGACGACGCGTCCGGCGAAGTCCGCGCGCGCAGCGAGGGGCGCGAACGCGAGCGCGCAGGCGAGCGCGGCGAGACGGACCGCGTCAGGCCACGATCGCGGCCGCGCGGGTTTCGTCGATGCCCACCGAGCGCGCGGCATCGATCAGGTCCTGCCAGGTCTTGTCGTCGAGCGGCACGCCGTGCGCGAGCCGCGCGGCGCGCGTGCGCCGCTCGAGGTCGCCGGGGGCGAGCACCGGCTCGCCGGCCTTCGCCGGCGGCGACGCCTTCACCCATTCGACGAAGCGGTGCGCCTCGGCGAGCACGACGTGCTCGCGATCGTAGACCGACGGGTCGACGTAGATCGACAGCATGTTGTTGCGCAGGATCGTGTCGTCCGGATCCGAGCTGCGCCCGGTCGTCACCGCGCCCGCGAGCAGGTCAGTGAGGATCGACAGGCCCGATCCCTTGTGCGCGCCGATCGTGAGCAGCGCGCCGCCGTCGTAGAAATCCTTCGGGTCGGTCGTCGGTTGCCCCGCCCGGTCGACGATCCAGCCGTCGGGCACGCGCTCGCCCTTGTTCATCGCGACCATCAGCTTGCCCTCGGCGACCGTCGAGGTCGTGATGTCGAGGATCGCCGGCGGGCCGCCCGCGACCGGCACGCCGATCGCCATCGGGTTGGTCGACAGGCGCCGGTCGCTGCCGCCGAACGGCGCGACGCGCTGCGCGCCCGACGTGTTGAGGAAGTGCAGCGACACCTGCCCCGCCTCGGCGGCCATCTCGGCCCAGTCGCCCAGCCGCCCGAGGTGGCCGCAGTTGCGCAGGCCGATCATCGCGATGCCCTTCGCCTTCGCCTTCGCGATGCCCAGGCGCGTCGCCGTCTCGCCGGTCACCTGCCCGAACCCGCGCTCGCCGTCGATGATGGCGATCGTGTCGCTCTCGAACGCGACGCGCGGCGGCGTGTTGGGTCTGAGCGTGCCGTCGCGCACCCAGTCGACGTACTTGGCGACGCGCAGCACGCCGTGCGAGTCGTGGCCGACGAGGTTCGAGTCGACGAGACGGCGCGCGACGGTGCGCGCCTCCGGCTCCGCCGAGCCGGCGCCCGCGACGATCGCGGCGACGAGATCGACGAGCTTCGATGCGGATACGGTTCTCATGGAGGGGCTGAGGTCGGAAACGGCGGCCGGCCTGGCGGGAGGCGACAGTCGATTATAGCCATGCGGCGCTCGCGGGCTGCGGCCGCGCGGAACCGAACGGCAGCGACCTGCGGGTCGCGCTCGAAGCTGCGGGCCCGACGCCTTCCGCCCTTGCGTCCGAAAGGCCGTCGGACTGAAGTCCGACCCACGACACAAAAGCAGCAAGGGCAGGGTCAGACTCGACTTTCTCCGCCTACAATGGCGGGTTTCGCGCCCCGCCGCCGCCGCCGATGGTCCTCTACGCCGTCACGATCTTCACCAGCGCGTTCCTGCTGTTCCTCGTCCAGCCGGTCATCGCGAAGCAGATCCTGCCGTGGTTCGGCGGCTCGGCCACGGTCTGGACGACCTGCCTCGTGTTCTTCCAGACGGTGCTGCTGCTGGGCTACGCGTACGCGGACTGGACGGTGCGCCGGCTCACGACGAAGCGCTCGCTCCTGCTGCACTCGGCGCTGCTCGTCGCCAGCGTCGCGGTGCTGCCGATCGTGCCCGCGGCGTTCTGGAAGCCCTCCGGCGCCGAGAATCCGTCGTGGCTGATCCTCGGCATGCTCGCCGCGACCATCGGGCTGCCCTACTTCCTGCTCTCGACGACGAGCCCGCTCGTGCAGGTCTGGTTCGCGCGCCGCTTTCCCGCGCGCAGCCCCTACCGGCTCTTCGCGCTGTCGAACCTCGCGTCGATGATCGCGCTCCTGGGCTACCCGTTCCTGCTCGAGCCCTGGGTGGTCACGCGCGCGCAGGCGTGGGGCTGGTCGGCGGGCTACGTTGCGTTCGTCGCGCTCTGCATCGCGGCCGGCTACGCGAGCCGCCGCGCGCCGCACGCGATCGTGCGGACGGCGGCCGCGCCCGAACCGGGGGAGGCGCGCCCGGCCGACGCCGAGCCGCCGCCCACGTTCGCGCGCCAGGGCCTGTGGATCGCGCTCGCCGCGACCGGCTCGATCCTGCTCCTCGCGGTGTCGAACCACGTCACGCAGAACGTCGCCGCCGTCCCGCTCCTGTGGATCGTGCCGCTCGCGCTCTACCTGCTCACGTTCATCCTGTGCTTCGACGGCACCGGCTGGTACAGGCGCGACGTCTTCCTGTCGATGACCGCGGCGGCGCTCGGCGTGATGGCGTGGACGCAGGCCGACCCGAGCCTCACGCACGAGCTCGCGATCCAGATCGGAGTGTTCTGCGTCGGGCTGTTCCTCGCCTGCATGTTCTGCCACGGCGAGCTCGTGCGGCTCAAGCCCGCGCCGCGCCACCTCACCCGCTTCTACCTGATGATCTCGCTGGGCGGCGCGGTCGGCGCGGTCCTCGTCGGGATCGTCGCGCCGCTCGCGCTGCCGGCCTACTTCGAGCTGGGCGCCGCGCTCGCGCTGTGCGCGCTGCTGCTGCTGTGGCAGGTGCGCCGCGACCACGCGGTGTTCGGGATCCTCGGACTCGTCGCGCTGTTCACGACGATCGGCTGCGGCGCCTGGTACGTGAAGGAGTTCTACGACGGCGTCATCGTCGCGAAGCGCAACTTCTACGGCGTGCTGCGCGTCTGGCAGACCGGCGACGACGCGACCGGCAAGCGCAGCCTGATCCACGGCACGATCCTGCACGGCAACCAGTTCCTCGCCCCCGACCTGCGCCGCGAGCCGACGACCTACTACACGGCGACGTCGGGCATCGGGCGGGCGATCGAGTCGCGGCACCCGAGCCTCGAGCCGATCAGGGTCGGCGTGATCGGCCTCGGCACCGGGACGATCGCCGCCTGGGGCGCGAAGGGCGACGCCTACCGGTTCTACGACATCAACCCCGCCGTCATCGACATCGCGAAGCGCGAGTTCTCCTACCTGTCGGAGAGCGACGCGACGGTCGAGACCGCGCTGGGCGACGCGCGGCTCGTGCTCGAGCGCGAGGCGCCGCAGCGCTTCGACGTGCTCGCGATCGACGCGTTCTCGAGCGACGCGATCCCCGTGCACCTCATCACGAACGAGGCGCTGGGCATCTACCTGAAGCACGTGAAACCGTCGGGCATCGTCGCGTTCCACGTGACCAACCGGTTCCTGAACCTGGTGCCGGTCGTCGAAGGGCTCGCGCACGAGCGCGACCTCTGGTTCGCGTGGATCTCGGATGACGACTACGGTGCGGGCGGGAGCAGCAGCGAGTGGGTGCTGCTCTCGGCGGACCCGGCCGCGCTCGAGAAGGCCGTGATCGCCGACGCCGCCACGCCGATCGCGCCGCGGCGCGACTGGCGCCTGTGGACCGACGACTTCAACAACCTGGTCCAGGTGCTCAAGTGAGCGTGCGGCGCGCGCGCGCCGTCCCGGGGCGGGGCCTTCCCGCGCGACGATAGAATGCCGGGATGCGACACGACGCCGCCCGCCCGACGTCCGCCGACCCCGCGCCCTACCGCGCGCTGCGCCGGCCGGCGGGCGCGCGCCACGTCGAGGCGATCGACCAGCGCGCGCTCCCGCACGAGGTCGTCCCGGTGCGCATCGCCGACGCGGACGTCGCGGCGCTCGCGATCCGCGCGATGTGGATCCGGGGAGCGCCGCTGATCGGCGCGGTGGGCGCCTACGGCCTCGCGATGGCGCTCGACCGCGACGCGACCGACGCGGGCCTCGCGCGCGCGCACGCCGCGCTCGACGCGACCCGCCCGACCGCCGTCAACCTGCGCTGGGCGCTCGATCGCGTGCGCGCGCGCGTCGCGCCGCTCGCACCCGCCGAGCGCGCCGACGCCGCGTGGCTCGAGGCGGACGCGATCGCCGCCGAGGACGTCGCGATCAACCACGCGATCGGCGAGCACGGCCTCGCGCTCCTCGAGCGCGTCGCCGCGCGCCGCAGGGGTCCGGTCAACGTGATGACCCACTGCAACGCCGGCGCGCTCGCGACCTGCGGCTGGGGCACGGCGACCGCGCCGATCTTCCTCGCGCACGCGCGCGGACTCGCCGTCCACGTGTGGGTCAGCGAGACGCGACCGCGGCTGCAGGGCGCGAACCTCACCGCGTGGGAGCTCGCGCAACGCGGCGTGCCGCACACGATCGTCGTCGACGGCGCGGGCGCGGCGCTGATGCGCCGGCGCGAGGTCGACGTCGTGTTCGTCGGCGCCGACCGCGTGGCCCGCAACGGCGACGTCTGCAACAAGATCGGCACCTACGACAAGGCGCTGGGCGCGAAGGACAACGGCGTGCCGTTCTACGTGGCGCTGCCCTCGCCCACGCTCGACCCGGCGCTCGCCAACGGCGACGCGATCCCGATCGAGGCGCGCAGCCCCGACGAGGTGCTCGAGGTGACGGGCCGCGACGAGATCGGCCGGGCCATCCGCGTCGGCATCGCGCCCGCGCACGCGCGGGCGCTCAATCCGGCGTTCGACGTCACTCCCGCCCGGCTCGTGACGGGCCTCCTCACCGAGCGCGGCGTCGCGACCGCATCGGAGGCGGGGCTCGCCGCGCTGTTTCCGGAGCGATTCGCGTGAGGGCGGCGGCGGCCGAGCGCGAGCTGCGCGAGCGCGTGATCGCGACCGCGCGCGCGATGAACGCCTCGGGCATCAATCGCGCGAAGGCGGGCAACGTGAGCGCGCGCCGGCGCGAGGACGGCTTCGACGGCTTCCTGATCACGCCGACCGGCGTCGACTACGAACGCCTCGCGCCCGACGACATCGTGGCGGTCACCTGCGAAGGCGAGCCGCGCGGTCGCCTGGCGCCCTCGTCCGAGTGGCGCTTCCACCGCGACATCTACGCCACGCGCTCCGACGCGCACGCGATCGTCCACACGCACGCGCCGTTCTGCACGACGCTCGCGTGCCTGGACCGCGGCATCCCCGCGTTCCACTACATGGTCGCGGTCGCCGGCGGGCGCGACATCCGCTGCGCGCCGTACGCGACGTTCGGAACGCAGGCGCTCGCCGACGCGGCGGTCGGGGCCCTCGCCGGCCGGCGCGCCTGCCTGCTCGCCCACCACGGCATGATCGCGATCGGCGCGAGCCTCGGGCGCGCGCTGCGCCTCGCGGTCGAGGTCGAGTCGCTCGCCGAGACCTACTGGCGCGCGCTGCAGATCGGCGAGCCCGCGACGCTCGCCGACGACGAGATGGACCGCGTGCTCGACCGGTTCGCCGGGTACGGACAACCCCTTTGCCACCCTCCGCAGGAAGACTCATGAAGATCGCAGTGGTCGGCGCCGGCGCCATCGGCGGATTCGTGGGCGCGAAGCTCGCGCTCGCGGGCGAGGAAGTGACGTTCATGGTGCGCGGCGCGAACCTCGACGCGATCCGCGCGAACGGATTCAGGCTCGTGATGCACGACGGGACCGAGCAGGTCGCGCGCGACGTGAAGGCGTCGAACGACTACGCGGCCACCGGGCCGCAGGACGTGGTGATCCTCGCGACCAAGGCGCACCAGCTCGACGCGGTCGCCGCGAGCGTGCCCAAGCTGTTCGGGCCGGACACGGCGGTCGTCACGATGCAGAACGGCATCCCGTACTGGTATTTCCACCGCCACGGCGGGACGCTCGCCGGAACGCGGGTGCGCAGCGTCGACCCGACCGGCGTCATCGGCGAGAACATCCCTGCCGGGCGCGTGATCGGCTGCGTCGTCTACCCGGCGACCGAGCTCGTCGCGCCCGGCGTCGTCAGGCACATCGAGGGCGACCGCTTCCCGATCGGCGAGCTCGACGGCGCCACGACGCCGCGCGTCCAGCGGATCGCCGACGCGTTCGTGCGCGCCGGCTTCAAGGCCCCGGTGCTCGACGACATCCGGTCCGAGATCTGGCTCAAGCTGTGGGGCAACCTGACGTTCAACCCGATCAGCGCGCTCTCGCGCGCGACGCTCGTCGACATCTGCCTGTACCCGCCGACGCGCGCGCTCGCCGCGGCGATGATGGCCGAGGCGCAGGCGGTGGGCGGGAAGCTCGGCATCACCTTCCGCGTCACCATCGACAAGCGCATCGCCGGCGCCGAGCGCGTCGGGAAGCACAAGACGTCGATGCTGCAGGACATCGAGGCCGAGCGGGAGCCCGAGATCGAGGCGCTGGTCGGCTCCGTCGTCGAGCTGGCGCGGCTGACCGACACGCCGACGCCGCACATCGACAGCGTCTACGCGCTCGTCAAGCTGCTGGCGGCATCGATCGCCGCCGGGGTCGCCGCGCGCGGCTGACCGCGCACCGTCGGGGCGCCCTAGCGCAGCAGCGTGACGCCGTTGGGCGTGACGCGGACGCGATCGCCGATGCGCAGCCCCGGCGCGGCGGTCTGCTGCACCGTCGCGAACGAGCCGTCGTCGTAGCGCACGCCGATGATCCAGACGGTGTGCGTCGCGCCCGACGCCATCTGATGGCCGACGTAGCCGCCGCCCACCGCGCCGACGACGGTCGCGACGGTGCGGCCGGTGCCGCCGCCGATCAGGCTGCCGAGCCCCCCGCCGACCAGCGCGCCGCCGACCGCCCCGAGCGCGCTCGGCACCTGCTGCACCTGCTGCGTCTGGATCGACTCGACGGTGCCGTCGCGCGAGGCCGGCTGCGTGACCTGCACCGAAGGTTGCGGGGCGCAGCCGGCGGCGAGCATCGCCGCGGCGGCTGCGAGGATGGCGGCGGCGCGCCGCCAGGGGGCGTGGATCGACATCGTGAGCCTCTCCGGGATCGTGATCTCGCCGCGCTCAGTCGGGGATCGAGTTCAGCAGGTACATCGCGGCGAGGAGGCCGGTCGGACGCCCGAAGACGCCCAGCCACTCGGTGAAGATCTTCTCGAGCTCGGGGGTCACGTAGACCTGCGTGAGCGCGCGGTTCACCTCGAGGCGCAGCGCGGAATCGCCGCGCGGCAGCGCGAACGCGTAGGGCTCGTACGAGAACTCCTCGGCGAGCATCGCGTAGTCCTTCGGGTTCTTCGCCTGCGCGACGAGGCCGACCAGGCGGATCTTGTCGTTCGCGAACGCGTCCGCGCCGCCCGAGTCGAGCAGCGCCATCGCGGCGGCCGGCGTGTCGACCTGCACGACCGACGCCTTGATGCTCTTCGACTGGAGCATGCCGGCAAGCCGCGTCTCGGTGGTCGTGCCCTTCAGCACCGCGATCCTCTTCCCCTCGAGGTCCGCGATCCGGTTGATCGGCGAATCGTTGCGGACGACCATGCCGGCCGCGTCGATGAAGATCAGGTTCGAGAAGTCGACGTTCGCGAGGCGCGCGAGCGTCTGCGTCGTATTGGCGCACTCGAGGTCCGCCTTGCCTTCGGCGACCATCTGCAGCCGCGCCGGAGTCGTGCCGTTGATCCAGTTCACCTTGAGGTCGGGCTCGCCGACCGCGCGGCCGATCTGCGCGATCACGCGCTTGCACAGGTCGATCGAGTAGCCGACCGGGAGATTCTTCGTGTCGGCGCCGGAAAAGGAGAACGGGAGCGCGTCGGCGGAGACCGCGACGTTGATCGCTTTCGCCGCCTTGATGCGGCCGAGCGTGTTGGGAGCGGTCTGCGCGGACGCGAGCGTCGCGGCGAGGCCGGCCGAAGCGATGAGGCCGATCAGGAAGCGTTTCACTTGGGATTCCTCGGGAAATGGGGGAGCGCCGCGTGCTGGCGCGCGGCAGGCGCCGTCCGGGCTCGTCGAGAGGGACGGCGCGAACGCGACGGGCGGCCGCGGGCATCGTGCGGGCCGCTTCGTCGTCGCTTCGGCGGCCGCGGGGCCCTCCGAAGGGGCCGGATTGTGGCAGCGGCCGCGGGCGCCGTCAATCATCATCAGCAGCGGCGCCCCCGCTGCGGGGCGCGACGCTGCCCGCGGTGGTATCTTCGCGCTCTCTCCGCGCCGGCCCCGGATCCCTCCATGGCACGCAAGCTCGCAAAGCGCACGGCCCTCCTCATCGCCGTGATCCTCGTGACGATCCTGGGCGTTCGCGCCTGGGACTCGACGCGCGGCGAGCCGCTCGAACCGTGGCACACGTTCGTCCCGCAGGAGCTCCACGCGGACCAGCTCGCGAAGGCCGACTGGGCCGCCTACCTCGCCGCGGAGGACGCGATCTTCGGGCAGGTGGCCGCCGAGGTGACGCGCAAGCTCCCCGAGGGCGACCGCGTGCCGTACAACCGCTACTACGCGGAGAGCCCGGTCTATCCGCCGCGGCTCTCGCGCGACTGGAACCGGTCGTACGTGATGGAGCCCGACGGCCCGCCGAAGGGCGCCGTCGTCTTCCTGCACGGGCTCACCGACTCGCCCTACAGCCTGCGCCACATCGCGCGGCGCTACCGGGAATCGGGCTACGTCGCGGTCGCGATCCGGCTGCCGGGTCACGGCACCGTCCCCGCCGGGCTCTCCGACGTGGCGTGGGAGGACTGGGTCGCGGCGACGCGGCTCGCGGTGCGCGAGGCGAACCGGCGCGTGGGGCCGGAGCGGCCGATCCACGTCGTCGGTTTCTCGAACGGCGGCGCGCTCGCGATGAAGTACGCGCTCGACGCGCTCGGCGATGCGTCGCTGCGGCGCCCCGACCGGCTCGTGCTGATCTCGCCGATGATCGGGGTCACGGCGCTCGCGCGCTTCGCCGGATTCTTCGGCTGGCCCGCGGTGTTCCCGGCGTTCGCGAAGGCGTCGTGGCTCGCGGTGGTGCCGGAGTTCAATCCGTTCAAGTACAACTCGTTCCCGATCAACGGCGCGCGGCAGTCCTCGCAGCTCACGCGCGTGCTCCAGGACCAGATCGCCGAGCGCGCCCGGAGCGGGAAGATCGAAGGACTGCCGCCCGTGCTCACGTTCCAGTCGGTCGTCGACTTCACGGTGAGCACGCGCGCCATCGTCACCTCGCTCTACGCCCACCTGCCCGCGAACGGCAGCGAACTGGTCCTGTTCGACGTCAACCGCGCCGCCACGTTCGGCGCGCTGATCCGGGCGAGCGCGAACACGGTGCTGAATCGCATCCTGCCCGACCCGCCGCGCGACTGGCGGACCACGATCGTCACCAACGCGGACGCGCGGCACGGCGACGCCGTCGCGCGCGTGACCGAGGCGGGCGCGACCGCCGAGACCGTCGTCCCGCTGCCCGGGCTCGCCTATCCGCGCGACGTCTATTCGCTGTCGCACGTGGCGATCCCGTTCCCGATGGACGACTCGCTCTACGGCCTGACGCCCAACCTCGACGACGACTACGGCGCGAATCTCGGCGCGATGGCGCTGCGCGGCGAGACCGGCACGCTCATCGTTTCGCTCGATTCGCTCGTGCGGATGTCGGCGAATCCCTTCTTCCCGTTCATGCTCTCGCGCATCGAGGACGGGATCGGGGCCGGGGCCGTCCGGCCGGGCGCGCCCCGGTAGCCGCAACCGCAGGGACAGGCGAGCCGCGGGGCTCCCGCCCGTGGCGGCCCGCCTTTGTTGCGGCGCAACATTCCCTGTGGTAGAGTCGTCGACCGAACGCCCGCCGTTCGCCCTTCCGCCCTTCCGCCCCCCCCTGTGAGGCGGCGGCGCCGCAGCGCGCCGCGCCGCGCCGCGAAGACCAGGAGCCCCGATGCCCGCCACCGTTCCCCCCCGCAGGAAGCCGAAGCGCTCCGTCCGCGCGGCTCCTGCACGTCGCGAGCGCACCGATCCGGTCCTCGTCGACTTCGCGCTGCAGGGTGGAGGCGCCCACGGCGCGTTCACCTGGGGCGTGCTGGACCGCGCGCTCGAAGAGCCGCGGATGCGCCTCGAAGGCATCTCGGGCACGTCGGCGGGCGCGATGAACGCCGCCGTGCTCGCCGACGGCTACACCGAAGGCGGGCGCGAAGGCGCGCGCGGGGCGCTCGAGCGCTTCTGGCGCCAGGTGTCGGAGGCGGCCCGATTCAGCCCGTTCCAGCGCGGCCCGCTCGACATCCTGACCGGCAACTGGACGCTGGACAACTCTCCGCTGTACGTGGCGATGGACCTGGCGTCCCGGCTGTTCTCGCCCTACGACCTCGGCATGGCCGCGCTGAACCCGCTGCGCGACATCCTCGCCGCGAACATCGACTTCGACCGGCTGCGCGCCTCCCCGATCCGCGTGTTCGTGACCGCGACCAACGTGCGCACCGGGCGCGGGCGCGTGTTCCGCAACGCGGAGCTCTCGCCGGAAGCGCTGCTCGCGTCGGCCTGCCTGCCGACGATGTTCCAGGCGATCGAGATCGACGGCGACCCGTACTGGGACGGCGGCTTCTCCGGCAACCCGACGATCATGCCGCTGGTGCGCGAGTGCAGCGCGAGCGACACCATTCTCGTGCAGATCAACCCGGTCGAGCGGCCGGGCACGCCGCGCTCGGCGCGCGACATCCTGAACCGCGTGAACGAGATCTCGTTCAACTCGCCGCTGATCAAGGAGCTCAAGATGATCGCGCTCCTCCAGCAGGCGGCGGACCCCGGCGACCGCGAGGGCCGCAAGTGGGCGCGCATGCGCATCCACCGCGTCGCGAGCGACATCATGATCGAGCTCGGCGCGTCGTCGAAGCTCAACGCCGAATGGGCGTTCCTGTGCATGCTCCGCGACGAGGGCCGGCGCTGCGCCGACGCCTTCATCGCCGCGCACGGGTCCGACCTCGGGGTGCGCTCGACCTACGCCCTCGACGACCTCCTCGAAGGACAGTGACCGTGGGCCTCCTCGGGATCCTCGCCGCGCTCGCGCTCCTGATCGCCCTCGCGTACCGCGGCTGGAGCGTGCTGCTGCTCGCCCCCGCGTCCGCGCTCGTCGCCGCGCTGTTCGCGCGCGAGCCGCTGCTCGCGAACTGGACGCAGACGTTCATGGGCAGCGCGGCCGGCTTCGTCGCGCAGTTCTTCCCGATCTTCCTGCTCGGCGCGCTGTTCGGGAAGCTGATGGACGACAGCGGCTCGGTGCGGTCGATCGCCCAGTACATCGGCGCGAAGCTCGGCGCGCGCCGCGCGATCCTGGCGGTGGTGATCGCGGGCGCGCTCGTCACCTACGGCGGCGTGAGCCTGTTCGTCGCGTTCTTCGTCATCGTGCCGATGGCGCAGGCGCTCTTCCGCGAGGCCGGCATCCCGCACCGGCTGATGCCCGCCGCGATCGTGCTCGGCACCTCGACGTTCACGATGTCGGCGCTGCCGGGGACGCCCGCGATCCAGAACGCGATCCCGATGCCCTTCTTCGGCACGACGCCGTTCGCGGCGCCCGGCCTCGGCATCATCGCCTCCGCGATCATGATCGCGTTCGGCCTCTGGTGGCTCGCGTACCGGGAGCGCGCCGCCCGCCGCGCCGGCGAGGGCTACGGCGTCGAGCCGCCCGTCGCGCCGGCCGAGGCCGCCGAGGACCCGCTCGTGCGCGAGCGCGCCGCCGTCTCCCGCGAGTTCGACCCGGCCGAGCTTGCGCACGGCAAGCGCAGCGACTCGCAGCCGACGATCGTCGTCGCCTTCCTTCCGCTCGCCGTCGTCGTACTCGTGAACCTGCTGATGAGCATGGTCGTGCTGCCGCGGATGGACACGGACTTCCTCGCCGACGCGCGCTGGGGATCCACCGGCCTCGCGGCGGTCGGCGGCGTGTGGTCGGTGGTCGTCGCGCTGGCCGTCGCGATCGTCGTGCTGATCGCCCTCAACCGCGGCCGTCTCTCGAACCTCCGCGCGAGCATGGACGCTGGCGCGAACGCGTCGGTGCTCCCGGTGCTGGGGGTCGCGAGCCTCGTGGGCTTCGGCGCGGTCATCGCCGCGCTGCCGGCCTTCGAGCTCGTGCGCGACTGGGTGCTGTCGATCGAAGGCGGCCCGCTCGTCTCGCTCGCGGTGTCGACGAACGTGCTCGCGGCGCTCACCGGCTCCGCCTCCGGCGGCCTCACGATCGCGCTCGACGCGCTGGGCGCGACCTACATGCAGCTCGCTCGGGAGCTCGGCATCGATCCGGCGCTGATGCACCGCGTGGCCGTGATCGGCGCTGGCACGCTCGACAGCCTCCCGCACAACGGCGCGGTCGTGACGCTGCTCGCCGTGTGCGACTCGACCCACGGCAAGAGCTACTTCGACATCGTGATGGTCGGGATCGTCGGCGCGATCGTCGCGCTCGTGGCCGTCATCGTGCTGGGCACGATGTTCGGGTCGTTCTGAACCGGCACGCTACGGTTTGACGATCTCGGTCTGGACGACCAGGTCCAGCACGTAGACGTACGCCGGCGCGTCGGCCGGCGCGGAGCTTCGCGTGTAGCGCTTGACGCGCAGCACGTCGCGCTCGCCCTCGCGGTGCGTGTAGCCCTCGATCTCGCCCGCGAGCGTGCGCCATTCGCCGGGCGCGCCGGCCGGCAATCCCTGCGCGTCGAAGGACCGGTCGCGCACCCTGAGGCAGGTCGCCATCCGCATCGGCGGCAGGCTGCACGGCACCCGCTCGTCCGCCACCTCGAGGAACATCGTCGTGCCGGCGCCGTAGCGCGTCTCGGGCGTCGGCCGCCCGACGAGCACGAGCGTGTCGTTCGCGGCGGTCACGAGCCTCAGCCTCGGCTCGGCGCTGCCGTCGATCGCCGCGTTCAGCGGCCCGGCGAGGAGCTTCGCGAGCGCCGCGTCGGCCTGCATCAGCGGGGGCTCGCAGGCCTTCATCGTCGCGGCCATCCGGCCGATCGCGATCCGGCCCTCGCCGACCTCGACGCCGCCGCGCATCGTGTTGCATCCGCCGTCGACGACGACGCCGGACGCGGGGAACGAGAACCCGAACGCGCGCCCCTCGGGCAGCATCACCGGGTCGATGCGCGCTCCCCGCGCGTCGGTCGCCGACTCGAGCTTCCAGCGATACGCCCCGAGCGTCCGTTCGACGCCAGGCGCGACCGGTTCCCACGACGCGGCGGGCCCGGGCCACGACGCGCACGCCGACAGCCCCAGCGCAGCGACGACGGCGAAGCGGGATCGCGCCATCCGGGCAGTCGACATGGGCAACGCCTCGCAGCGGGTCACGGCTTCGCCGCCACCACGCTCTGCGCCTTCGGCGCGATCGCGCCGGCGACGTCGACCCAGCCGCCGCCCATCGCCCGGTAGACGGCGACGAGCTGCGTGTGGCGGTCCGCCTGCGTCCGCACCGACGCGAGCTCCGCCGCGAACAATTCGTTCTCGGCGACGAGCACGTCGAGGTAGCCCGCGAGCCCGGCGTCGAACCGTCGCTTCGAGTGGCGCGCGAAGTCGCGCAGCGCGACGACGCGCTGCGCCTGCACCTCCGTCTCCTGCGCCTTGTTGATCGAGCCGACCAGCGCGTCGTTCGTCTCGCGGAACGCGTTCGCGATCGTCGCCTGGTAGGCGAGGACCGCCTGCCGCTGGCCCGCTTCGGCGCCCGCGACCTGTCCTTCGATCGCGCCGAACGTGAAGATCGGTCCGGTGAGGCCCGCCGCGAGCGACCACGCGGTCGCCGGCCCGGACAGGAAATCGCCGAACGCGGTCGAGATGCTCCCGAGGAGGCCGGTGAGCGAGATCGTCGGGTAGTAGAGCGCGCGCGCCGCGCCGATGTTCGCGTTCGCGGCGACGAGATTCTGCTCGGCCTGCCGGATGTCGGGCCGGCGCTCGAGGAGGGCCGAGGGCAGGTCGGCAGGAATCGACGGCGCGACGAGCTGGTCGATCGTCTTCCCGCGCGCCACCGGCCCGGGATCGCGTCCGAGCAGGATCGAGATCAGGTTCTCCTGCGCGGCGACCTGCTGCCCGATCGCGGGGATCGCGGCGAGCGCCTGCTGGTACTGCGACCGGATCTGCGAGACCTCGGTCTGCGACACGATCCCCGCCTGGAAGCGGCGGTCGAAGATGCGCGCGGTCTCGCCGAAGTTCGCCGCCGTCGACTTCGCGATCTCGAGCTGGCGGTCGAGCGCGCGCATCACGATGTAGCTCGACGCGACGCTCGTGACCACCGTCAGCACCACGCCGCGCTGCGCCTCTTCGCTCGCGTAGACCTGCGCCTGCGCGGCCTCGGTCAGCCGGCGCACGCGGCCGAAGAGGTCGAGCTGCCACGACGCGCCGAGCGATGCCTGGTAGAGCGTGAAGTACGGGTCGACGGGCTCGGGAATCGGCGGGAAGCCCAACCGGCTCGCGCGCGTGCGCGACACGTCGGCGCCGTAGCCGATCGTCGGGAACAGCTGCGAGCGCGTCGACGTCAGCGCGCCCGCGAACTGGTCGATCCGCGCGGCGGCGATGCGCACGTCCCGGTTCTCGCGGAGCGCCGTCTCGATCAACTCGTTCAGCACCGGGTCGGCGAACTGCTCCCACCACTTCGTGTTCGCGACCTCGGCGGCCTTCGGGTAGTCGATCCGCCACGCCGAGGGCGTGTCGACGGCCGGCCGCACGTAGTCCGGCCCGACCGTGCAACCGGCGAGCGCGACGGCGGCGATCACCGACAGAGCGCGTTTCCTCATTCCCTTCTCCTTGCGATCGACGCGAGACCCCGGGCCGCCTGCCCCGGGGTACGCGATCTCGGCGCAACCCGCGCCCGGAAGGGCCGCGCGCCGCAGCCCGTCATTCTCGCAGCATTCCGCCGAGCGTTCTATACTGGCGACGCCGCGGACTGCCGGACGCTCTGGCGGCGTCCGCTCCCGGAATGCCCAGGGGAGAATGGCCATGAGATGGGTCCATGTCGCACTGATCGTCGTCTTCACGGGGATCGTCCTGCTGTTCAAGATCCAGAATCTCGAGTCGGCGACCGTCACGCTGTTCTCGATGTCGATCACGCTGCCGGTGTCCGTCCTGGTCGCCGGGATCTACGTCCTCGGCATGCTGACCGGCAGCTTCCTGGTCTCGCTCCTGCGCTCGTGGATCCGCGGCGCGAGGGGCGTCGATTGACCGGACCGCACCGAACGTCCCCCGGCGCCGCCGGGCGCCATCCGGACCGGAAGGCGACAACCTCGATCATTCAGGAGTGAAGCAAATGACGCGCAAGCAGGCGTGGATCCATGGAGCGGCAGGCGTCGCGCTCGCCGCGATGTCGGGGCCGGCTCTCGCCCAGGCGAGCGTCAGCTACGGCCGAGTCACGAACGTCCAGATGGTCTCGCAGGAGAACGCGCGGGCCCAGACGGGAGGCGCGATCGTCGGCGGGGCGCTCGGCGCGTCGCTGGGATCCGGGCGTTCCGCGGGCAATCGCGCGATGACCGGCCTGGGCGGCGCATTCGCGGGTCAGCAAATCACGCGCATGGCCACCAACAGCCAGGCGTTCGAGTACACGATCCTGGTCGGCGGCAGCACGATCCGCATGGTGACCGACGAGGCCGGCTTCCGCGTGGGCGACTGCGTCGCGGTCGAGCGCGGCGCGTTCAACAACCTGCGCCTCGTCGCGGACGCGAAGTGCAATCCGCCGCCGCGTCCCGCACAGCCGGCCGCGCAGCCCGCGCCCGCCGCGCGCCCGACGCCTTCCGAGCAGCGCCAGGCCGACGCCTGCATCCAGGCGAAGGAGCAGCTCCTCGCCGCGGAGACCGACGACGCGTTCGACCGCGCCGAGCGCCGCGTCCGGCTGCTCTGCGACTGAGCGGACGTCCCGGATGCGCGTCGGCGGCGGGTGCGTGGTCCGGCTGCGCGCCGCCATCGGGTGCGCCGCGCTGCTCTCGCTCGCGGGCTGCGGCTCGCTTCCGCGCAACGCGGTCCCTACCGAGATCATCGGCGAGGCGCGGATCGCGGGCTTTCCGGACGTCCGGGCGTGGGCCGGGCGCCGCAGCGAGGCGATGGAACGGGACCTCGCGCAGTCGTTCGCGCAGGAGACGCGCGACGCGTTCCCGGCCGGCCCCGACGGGCGGATCCACTACGCTCATCTGGCGCTGTCGGGGGGCGGCGCGAACGGCGCGTTCGGCGCCGGCTTCCTGAACGGCTGGACGAAGACCGGGCACCGGCCCGTCTTCAAGATCGTCACCGGCGTCTCCACCGGCGCGCTGATGGCGCCGTTCGCGTTCCTCGGCCCGGCGTACGACAATGCGCTGCGCGAGTTCTACACGACGACCGACACGCGCAACATCTTCCGGATGCTCTCGATCATCCCGCAGCTGATCGCGGGGGAAGCGCTCGCCGAAACCGGGCCGCTGCAGGCGCTTATCGAGCAGCACGTCGACGCGGCGCTGCTCGCGAACGTCGCCGACGCGCACCGGCGAGGGCGGCGGCTCTACGTCGGCACGGTCGACCTCGACGCGCAGCGGTTCGTCGTCTGGAACATGGGGCTCATCGCGACCAGCGGGCGGCCGGAGGCGATCGAGCTGTTCCGCAAGGTGATGCTCGCCTCCGCGTCGATCCCGGTCGCGTTCCCGCCGGTCCTCTTCGACGTCGAGGCCGGCGGGGCCCGCTACGACGAGATGCACGTCGACGGCAGCGTCGGCACGCGCGTGTTCTACACGGCCGGCGCGTTCAGCTTCGCGCGCGCCCGCGAGGAGGCCGGCCGCCCGCAGGGACGCGAGGACCTCTTCATCGTCCACAACGGGCAACTGCTCCCGGTGCCCGAGCCCACTCGGCGGTCGCTCCGCGCGATCGCGATGCGGGTGTTCGACTCGTCGGGGAAGGCGGCGGTCGTCGGCGACCTGTTCCGCATCTACGCGATCACGTCGCGCGAACAGACCGGCTACCACTGGACGACGATCCCCGAGGGCGTCGAGCTCTTCGGCGACGAGGTATTCGATCCCGCGAAGATGCGCGAGCTCTACGACCTCGGGTACCGGGACGCGCTCGCGGGGCCGGCCTGGTCGACCAACCCGCCGGGCACCGCCGCGCAGACGCCGCGCTGACGCGCACCCGCGGCCATCACCCGCCGGCGCGCATCGCCGCGCCGAACGCGAGCGCGAGCGCGAGCAGCGAGAATCCGGCGACGTGCCAGGCTCGCAGCATCGCGTCGGCGCGCTCGAAGAGCCCGCCGATCGCGACCGTCGCGCGACGCAGCGGGCTCGCGATCGCGGGCACCGAACCGGTCGACGCGAACGCGGGCAGCCGGCGTCCGAGCGCCAGCGCCACCACGACGCCCCCCGCGAAGGTCGTGAGCGCGGTGAGCCACTCCTTCGGCGCCAGCGGATCGGCGATCCCGCCGTCCCCCGCCGGGCCTCCCGCCGCGAATGCGAGCGCGAGCGAGCACAGCGCGAGCGCGACGGCCACGATCTCCTGCAGGCGGCCCGCGCGCGCGCGCGGCTCCACATCCCCGGCCGAGGCGCGGAATGCGTGCGCCAGCACCAGCACCACGTAGCCGGCGGTGAAGAAGCCGCCGCCCTGCAGCACGAGCGCCCACCACCACTGGCCGCTGCCGTCCGCGGCGCCGAGCAGCAGCTTCTTCGCGAGCCAGGCGCCGCCGGGCACGGCGCCGGTGAGCGCCGCGCCGCCCAGCGCGAACGCGAGCATGGCGAGCGGGATGCGCCGCGCGGCGCCCGCGAGATCGGCGATGCGATCGTGGCCGAGCTCGGCATAGACCAGGCCGGCCGCCATGAACATCGCGGCCTTCGCGGTCGCGTGCGAGATCGCCTGCAGCATGCCGCCCGCCAGCGCGTCGCCGCGCACGAACGCCCCGGCGCCCGCATCGTACGCGAGCGGGAACATGATGAACAGGTAGCCGATCTGCGCGAGCGTCGAGTACGCGATCAGGAGCTTCAGGCGCTCCTGCCTCAGCGCGACGACGTTCCCCACGAGGATCGCCGCGGCGCCGAGCCCCGCCAGCAGCTGCGCGGCCGTGAAACCCGGCAACGCCGGCATCGCGTCGAACCACAGCCGCACGACGATGAAGAACGAGCCCTTCACGACCAGCGCGGAAAGCACCGCGCTCGCGGCCGGCGGCGCGCCGGCGTGCGCGGGCGGCAGCCACAGGTGCAGCGGGAACAGCGCGGTCTTCGCGAGCAGGCCCGTCGTCATCAGCGCGGCCGCGACCCACGCGACGGGCCCGGGCTGCACGCGTTGCGCCAGCAGTGCGATGTCGAGCGTGCCGCACTCGCCATAGAGCAGCACGGCGCCCAGCAGGTACAGGACCGATCCCGCGAGCGCGTAGAGCAGGTAGCGCAGGGCGGCGCGCAGCGTCTCGCCGCTGCCGTCGAGGCAGACCAGCGGGACGCCGGCGAACGTGAGGAGCTCGAGCGCCACGTAGAGCGTGAACAGGTCGCCGCTCGTGAACACGAGGTTGAGCGAGCCCCAGACGGCGAGCAGCAGCAGCCAGTACACGAACGGCGCCCGCGCCTCGCGCACGCCCTCCGGCGTACCGAAGGCGCCGCGCGCGTAGAGCCCGATGCCGCCGACCACCACGGCGACGGCGACCATCATGACGGCCGACAGGCCGTCCGCGCGCAGCGCGATGCCGAGCGGCGGCGCCCAGCCGCCGAGCACGTAGACGAGCGTGCCGCCCGATTCCAGGAACGCGGCGGCGACCGCGACCGCCAGCCCGACGCCCGCGGCGATCGTGACCATCGCCACGCGCTGAGCGTTGCGGCCGCCGAGCGCGAAGCCCGCCAGCACGCCCATGAACGGAACGAGCACGGAGAGCGGGAGCAGCAGTCCGCCTGGGGTCGTCATCTCGCCGGCCGGCATGGAGAGCCCGCTACGCCTTGTCCGGGTCCGGATCCGCCTTCGGCGGAGGCGCGTCGGACGACAGCGTGGCCGAACCCGTCTCGTCGTACATCCGCAGCAGGACGGTGGCGGCGAGCGCGGTCGCGCAGAACGCGACGACGATGCCGGTGATCAGCAGCGCCTGCGGCACCGGGTCGCCGCCCAGGCCCAGCGCCGCGCCGCGGCGCGCGATGGCGCCGAACAGCAGGAACACGCCGCTGCCGACCACGTTGAACGCGAGCAGCTTGCGCAGCGGCTGCGGGTCGACGATGAAGCCGTACAGGCCCACGCCGACGAGCGCCGCCGCCAGCAGCCCGAACACGATCGGCGCGTTCACGGCGCCGCCTCCCGTTCCGGTGCGCCGGCCATGATGAGCCCGAGCGTCAGCGCGAGCGAGGGCATCAGCGCGAACTCGACGACCAGGATCAGCGGCTTCGCCCAGCCGTCGGGGTAGGCGAGGAACGCTCCCGCCGTCGCGACGCCCACGAAGCCGATCGCGATGAACACGACCGGGCCTGCGACGAGCAGGACGCGCACGAGCCGCCGGCTGATCGGCGGCGCGTCGGCGAGTCCCGCCATCAGCACGAGCAGCCACATCGCCGCGAGGATCGTCGCGCCCTGGAACTTGCCGCCCGGGTAGTCCGCCCCGACCCAGAAGATGTAGATGCCGACGATGATGCCGATCGGCGGAAGCACGCGCGCGATGAAGGCGAGGATGCCGTCCGGATCGGCGTTGTAGCGCGGCCCGGGGCGCCCGCCCCACGCGCGGTCGGGCGCGAGCGACCACACGCCGATCAGCGCGAACAGCAGCACGGTCGCCTCGAGCAGCGTGTCCATCGCGCGGAACGCCAGCAGCACCGCGGTGATCGGGTTGCCGACCCCCGTCGAAGCGATGTTAGCGAGCGTCTCGGGCGCAAGCGTAGGCGCGGGCTCGGGGAGCGCGAGCACCGCGACGGCGATCGCCCCCGCCACGCCTCCGGCCACGATCGCCGCGAGCAACCGGGTCGGGATGCCCGGGCGCCCGGCGCGCGCCGCGGCCTCGGCCGGGCGCAGCTTCGCGGACGCGCGCACGAGCAGGAGCCCGGTCAGGCCGCCGCCGATCGCCGCTTCGGTGAGCGCGATGTCGACGCCCTGCAGTTGCACCCATGCAATGGTCAGCAGCAGGCCGTAGGCGATGAAGCCCACGGTCGCCGCGAACGTGTCCCGCGCGACCGTCGTGTAGACGGCCAGCGCCAGGATCAGCACGGCGGGAACCAGGTAGAACGCATCGAAGATCATCGATGTTCCCCCGCGCCTGCGGCTCGCGCCGCGTCGCCGCTCATGCGGGCGGGTCGCGGCGCCGCGCCGCGCGCGCGATCAGCTGGGACGCATCGGCCCCGCACAGCAGCACCAGCAGCCAGATCGCGATCAGCTTGAGCGCGGGCAGCACGCCGGCGACGTGCGGCATCAGGCCCAGCACGACGAGACCGAGGCCGAGGTTGTCGGCCTTGGTGAGCGCGTGCAGGCGGGTGAGCGTGTCGGGAAACCGCAGCAGCCCGACGGTGCCGGCGAGGAAGAAGAACAGGCCGGCGCCGATGGCGAGGTAACTGAGCAGATCGAGCGCCAGGCTCATCGAGCCCCTCCCGCGCCCGCCACGGCGTCGCGTCCGGCGGCGCTCATGCCTGCTCGTCCTCGCGGATCCCGTCGCGCGGCGCCGACGGCGCGAACTTGACGAACGCGATCGACGCGAACGCCGCGAGCAGGGCGAGCGTGAGCGACACGTCGACGACCGTGTCGTCGCCGATCGCCGCCCCCCCCAGCAGCAGTGCGGCGATGCCACCGCTCCCGAGCAGCTGCGCCGCCATCATGCGGTCGGCGTCGCCGGGACCCCGCAGAACGCGCACGAGGCCCAGCGCGACCATGGCCAGCACGAACCCGGCTGCCGAGAGCAGGAACTCAGCCATGGCCTTCGCCCGCCACGAGCGCCTTCGCGAGCACGCGCTCCTCCTCGGCCATCTGCTCCGCCACCGGCTGCGTGGCGTCGAGGCAATGGAACTCGATCGTGTCGGGGCCGTCGCCCGCGGGAACCGATCCGGGCATGAGACTGGTGATCGTGGCGAAGTTGTTGCGCGCCTGCCCTCGCGGAAAGCCGGTGCGGTAGGTCACGAAGCCCGGTGCGAGCGGCATGCCCGGCGCGAACGCGCGGCGCGCGACGTCGATGCCCGCCAGCAGCGATTGCCACAGGAAGCGCGGCAGCCGCGCGACCAGCGCGACGAAGCGCACGCGCCCCGACGCGGGCGGCAGCAGGATCAGGCTCGCCCAGGTCGCGCAGGCCGTCGCCAGCACGCCGACCACGAGGTCCGCGGGCTTCGCGCTCTGCAGGAGCACGATCCAGAGCGCGAACAGCCCGATACCGCGGGTCACGGCCGCGCGCACCGGCGAGTTGGCAGCCGGCGCGCGGGGAGGCGGCGATTGGGCCATCATGCTGTCCCCGTCCCCGCGCTCGTCCCGTCGATGCCGACGAGCCGCACGTCGAGCTCGCCCAGGCGATCGAACAGGCGCGCCTCGGCGCGCACCGGCCACCAGTCGTACAGGAAGATCTCGAGCGGCCGCCACAGCGCGACCCAGCCGCCGATCACGAAGCTCTCCTTGGCGAGCGAGCCCCAGCTCTCCTTGCTGACCATGCCGGAGAGCGTCTCGCCGACCACGAGCGCGACCATCAGGAACGCGAGCCCGATGGCGAGGCTCACGCGCCCGACCCGGAACAGCCGGCGCAGGCTCGCCCTCGTCGCGACGGCGCGCCGGCGGAAGTACTCGTCGACGGAGTCGCGCAGCATCCTCGCGGATTCCGGCGTGGCTCGCTCGCGGGCGAGGTGCACGACGAGGCCGAGCCGCCGGTCGGCGCGCGTCTCTTCCGCCCACTCGACGATGTACGTCTCGGCGTTGGGATCGATGTCGCGCTCCCGGAACGGCGCCGGGTCCATCTCGTTGAAGAGCTGCCTCAGCTCGCCCACGCGCAGCTCGAGCCAGTCGGCCCCCGCGGCGGGCGTCGGCGTTCGCGTATCGACGTTCGCCATCGTGGAAGCGGCGGTCAGCCGGAGCCCTGCGCCGCGGCCGCCGCGTCTTCCTTGCCGAACACCGCGACGTACAGCACCGGCAGCAGCACCAGCGTCAACAGCGTGGCGACCAGCAGCCCGCCCATGATCGCGAACGCCATCGGTCCCCAGAACACGGTCGGCGCGATCGGAATGAGCCCGAGGACCGTCGAGATCGCCGTCAGCATCATCGGGCGCAGCCGGCCCGTCGCCGACGCCATCACCGCCTCGCGCACGCCCTTGCCCTCGGCGCGGTCGGTCTCGATCTGCACGACCAGGATCACCGCGTTCTTCGCGATCATGCCGATGAGCGCGAGGATGCCGAGGATCGCGACGAACCCGAGCGGGCGGCCGGACACGAGCAGCGCGAGCACGACGCCGATGAGGCCGAGCGGCAGCAGCACGACGACCAGCGCGACGCGGCGGAAGCTCACCAGCAGCAGCATCATCGTCGCCAGCATCAGCAGGATCATGATCGGCACGACGGCGAACACCGAGTCGCTGGACAGCGCGCTCTCCTCGTACATGCCGCCGATCTCGATCTTGTACTGCCGGGGCAGCTTGGCGGCGAACTCCGCGACTTTCGGCGCCAGCGCGCCCACCACCTCGTCGGGCAGCACGCCGGAAAGGACGTCGGCGCGCACGGTCAGCGTGGGGACGCGGTCGCGCCGCCAGACCAGCGGGAACTCCTGCTCCTCGGAAAACGTCGCGAATTGCCGGAGCGGCACCGTCCGGCCCGACGGCGTGGGCACCTGGATGGCCGACAGCGCCTCGAACGACGCGCGCTCGCTCTCCGTCGCGCGGGCCACGACGTTGACGAGGTAGATGTCGTCGCGCAGCTGGGTGACGGCGGTGCCGGCGACCGAGGCGTTGAGCACGCCGGCCAGCGAGCGGGAGCTCACGCCGAGCCGGCGCGCCTCGTCCTGGTCGACGGTGACGCGGACCTGCCGCGCGGGCTCCATCCAGTCGTAATGGACGTGCCGCGTTCGCGGGTCGGACGCCATGAGCTGCGCGAACGCCAGCGCTTGCTGGCGCACCTCGTCCTTGTCCGGCCCGGTGATCCGGTACTGCAGCGGCCACCCGACCGGCGGTCCGAGCTCGAGCGGCGACACCCGCGACACGACGTCGGGGAACTGCTCGGCGAGCACGGCCTCGAGCTTCTTCTGCAGCCGCTCGCGCGCGGCGAAGTCCTTGGCGACGATGACGACCTGCGCGAAGAACGGGTTGGCCAGCTGCACGTTGAACGTCAGGATGAAGCGGATCGCGCCGCGGCCGACGTAGGTGCTGTAGTGGTCGACGTCGGGATCCGCGGAGAGCACCGCCTCGAGGCGCTTGGCCTCGGTCTCGGTCGCGAAGATCGACGCGTTCTGGCGCAGCGTCAGGTCGACCGTCAGCTCGGGCCGGTCGGACGCCGGGAAGAACTGCCGCGGCACCTGCCCGGCCAGGACCAGCGCCGCCGCGAACGCCGCGATGGTGAGCCCGATGGTCACCCATTTCGCGCGGATCGCGGCGCCCAGGAATGCCGCGTACGCGCCGAGCAGCCGGCTCGGCTTCTCCTCGGCGCCCGCCTTCGGCGCCTTGAGCAGCGCCTTGCCGATCAGCGGCGCGAACAGCACGGCGACCAGCCACGACACCAGCAGCGAGATCGCGACCACCGCGAAGATCGAGAACGTGTACTCGCCGGCCGAGCTCTGCGCGAACCCGATCGGCACGAAGCTGGAGATCGTGACGAACGTGCCGATGAGCATCGGCGCGGCGAGCGTCCGGTACGCGAAGGTCGCCGCCTCGTCGTTCGTGTCGCCCGCGCCCAGGCGCCGGATCATCGCGTCGACGGTCGTCATCGCGTCGTCGACGAGCAGCGTCAGCGCGATGATCAGCGCGCCGAGCGAGATCCGGTGCAGCCCGATGTGCAGGCCGTCCATCACCGCGAACACGATCGCGAGCGTCAGCGGGATCGCCAGCGCGACGACGGTGCCCGGGCGCACGCCGAGGCTCAGGAAGCTGCACACCAGGATGATCACGATCGCCTGCCACAGCGACGTCATGAAGTCGCCGATCGCGACGTCGACGGACACCGCCTGGTCGGCGACCAGCGTGGGCTCGATGCCGACCGGCAGGCCCGCCTTGATGTCCGCCATCACGGTGCGGATGTTGTGTCCCAGCGCCAGGATGTCGCCGGAGTCGCGCATCGCGATCGCGAGTCCGATCGCCGGCCTGCCGTCGACGCGGAACATCGGCTGCGGCGGGTCGACGAAGCCGCGCCGCACGGTCGCGACGTCGCCGAGGCGGACGATGCGGTCGCCGGCGACGAAGTTGACGTTCTCGATGTCGCGCTCGTTCTCGAACGCGCCGGTCACCCGCAGGAAGACGCGCTCGTTCGCGGTCTGGATGACGCCGGCCGGCCGCACCAGGTTCTGCGCCTGCAGCGTGGCGACGATCGTCGGGTAGTCGAGGCGCAATCCCGCGAGCTTCTCGGTCGAGAACTCGATGAAC
>WBZU01000551.1_pt1 | contig 31795 bp, 31 predicted proteins | sample 5204311 | NCBI WGS metagenome assembly WBZU01 (sample SAMN12344359, study PRJNA552823) | activated sludge metagenome | biome: Activated sludge suspended growth; feature: Nitrification reactor; material: Wastewater; isolation source: activated sludge from nitrification reactor of wastewater...
CGCGCTCGATGGTCTGGCGGATCCACCAGGTCGCATAGGTCGAAAAGCGGAAACCGCGCTCGGGATCGAACTTTTCCAGCGCGTGGATGAGGCCGAGGTTACCCTCCTCCACCAGGTCGAGGAGCGGGATGCCGCGGTTCAGATAGTGTTTGGCGATATTCACAACCAGACGCAGGTTGTGTTCGATCATTTTCTGACGCGCCGCGAAATCGCCGGCGCTCACCAGACGCGTCGTCGCCAGTTCATCGGCAGGCGTCAGCAGTGGCTTGGCGCCGATCTCGTTCAGGTAGAGCTGAGTGACGTCCTCAAGGAGTTCCAGTTCGGGGCTGACGGGTTCAAGTTCGGGAAGCAGTCCCGCGTCAGCCTCGACTGACGCCAGTTCGTCGTCTTCTGGATCGTCAGCCGCCCAGGCGGTCATCGCTTTGGCAGGAAGGCCACGGGATCGGTCGGCTTGCCCTGCTTGCGAATCTCGAAATGGAGCTTGACGATCTCGCTGTCGGTGTTGCCCATTTCCGCAACCTTCTGGCCGCGCGTGACTTGCTGGCCTTCGGCGACCAGGATCTTGCGGTTGTGCGCATAGGCCGAGAGGAAAGTTGCGTTGTGCTTGACGATCAGGAGCTGGCCAAAGCCACGAATCCCGGTCCCGACATAGACGACCTTGCCGTCGGCGGCAGCCACAACGGCATCGCCGGCCTTGCCTCCGAAATCGATACCCTTGTTGCCCGAATCGCTGAAGGACGAGATGACCTTGCCCGACGACGGCCACTGCCATGCCACGTCGTCGGGACCCGTAGCAGCCGGTTCCGGCCTGGGTTCGGGTTTGGGCTCGGGTTTGGGTTCAGGTTTTGCCTCCGGCTGTACCTCGGATTTCGGCTCCGGTTTCGGGTCGACCGCAACAACCGGCGGTTTCGCGACTGTGTCCCCGGGACGGTTGAGCCGGGCGTACGCCTCATTGGAATAGGGCTCCTTGCCGCCGCGTGGCTCGCGTTTCAGGCCATCTGCGGATACTGGCGCTGGCGTACCGGCGGCTATTGGCGCTGGCGTACCGGCGGTGACTTTGCCTGGCGCATCCAGCGGCCTGGATTCGACAACCGGCGTCGTCACCACCGGCTGCGCCACCACGGCCTCACCCGCGGTCGCCGGCGTAACGCCCGGCGGGGCCACGCGCAGGACCTGCCCTTCTTTGATCACGTCGGGATTGGTGATGTTGTTCCACGCCACAACATCTTTGTAATCCTGACCATGCTCGAGGGCAATCCGGTAAAGCGTGTCGCCCTTCCTGACCGTGTAATACCCGGGACCCCCAACCGACGGAGCGGACGGTCTTGCCACGGACGAGGTGGAGCGGTCGACGGCCGGGGCCGGCGGTTGTGACTTGCAACCGGCCATCACGAGGGCGATGGCCAAAGGGGCGAGGACTCTAATCATTGCGTTCCTGCGAGAAGTGGGACAAAGCGAACGGGATCAAGCCGGGTTTCGACAAAACCATCCCTACTCCGTTCGATGAATGAAAGATACTGTTCGGTCGTACCGACAGGCAAGACCATTCGTCCGCCGGCTGCCAGTTGCTCGAGCAGGGCCGGCGGCACCTGGCGGCCTGCGGCGGCGACGATGATGCTGTCAAACGGGGCTGCTTCGGGCATCCCAAGCTGGCCATCAGCGTGCTTGAGGCGGACACTGAACTGCTTCAGATGACGCATGTTGGTCTTGGCCTTTTCCAGAAGAGGCCCCAGGCGTTCGATCGCGTATACCTCGGTCGTCAGTTGCGCCAGGACCGCCGCCTGATAACCGCAGCCGGCGCCGACTTCGAGCGTCTTGCCCAGCGCCGTCCGCCCGTCGAGCAGCAGTTCGATCATCCGCGCGACCACGAAGGGCTGTGAAATCGTCTGCCCCATACCTAGGGGCAGCGCAGTGTCTTCATAGGCGCGCGACGCCAGTGCCTCCTCGACAAAGACATGGCGCGGAACCGCCGCCATCGCCCGCAGCACGGCGGCGTTGCGAATACCCATCTCGCGCAGGCGCTCGATCATGCGCGCGCGCGTCCGCTGCGACGTCATCCCGATTCCGTGCAGGGCGTTGGCGTTCATCGCAGCCAGTTCGCAATTGCCTGCAACTGCGCCGTATGCGTCAGATCGACCTGGAGCGGGGTGATGGAGACACAGCCGCGTTCGACCGCGTTGAAGTCGGTTCCCGGCCCGGCCTCGGCGGCCGCTCCGGCAGCGCCGACCCAATAGACCGTATCGTTCCGCGGCGAGCGCATCCTGACAACCGGCTCCGCCTTGTGGCGCCTGCCAAGACGGGTCACTTCGGTGCCACACAGGTCGCCATAGGGGATATCGGGAACATTGACGTTCAGCAGCACCGGCTCGCGAATCGGATCGCTGAAAAAACGCTCGACCAATTCCCGCGCGATACACCCGGCGGTATTGAAATGATTACCCTCAAAACTGGTTAGCGAAAGTGCAATCGACGGAATACCCAACAGAAACCCTTCGGTCGCCGCGGCAACAGTTCCCGAATAAATCGTGTCGTCCCCCATATTGGCACCGTGATTAATGCCGGAAACGATAATATCGGGCAGGTAATCGAGCATTCCGGTAACCGCCAGATGGACGCAATCCGTCGGTGTGCCATTAACGAAATAAAATCCGTTTGCGGCCTGTTTCAGGGAAACCGGCCGATCCAGCGTCAATGAATTGCTGGCGCCGCTGCGATTCTGCTCCGGAGCAACGACAACGATTTCGCCCAGTCCATCAAGCGCCTCGGCCAGCGCCAGAATGCCGGGCGCGAAATAGCCGTCGTCATTGCTCAGGAGAATTCGCACGTCAGACCCTCAGGGCATCGAGCGTGCCGCCTGCGGCCAGCCATTCGCCAACCCATTTCGGCTGACGGCCGCGACCGGTCCATTCCAGCGCGGCATTCTTCGGATGACGGTATTTGACCTTCACTTTTCCGGTCGGCCCCTTGGCCTTGATTTCCTTGCCAAGCAGATCTTCAAGCGCATAGCCGCGCGATTTAACAAAAGCCCGCGCTTCATTCAGAATCTTTACCTTATCCTGAGCCTCGCGGCGTTTCAATTCGGTGGGAATCTGTTGTTGCAGGTCGCGCAACTCGACAACGGTCAGGGCAGACAAATCCATGATTACCTCCTAGACAAGAAATGGTGGAAACAATCTAATTTGTCCTTATAAATTTATCAACCGTTAAATTAAAAAACCGGCTTAAGCCGGTTATTTAATTGGTCGGGGCGGCGGGATTCGAACTCGCGACCCCTTGCACCCCATGCAAGTGCGCTACCAGGCTGCGCTACGCCCCGACAAGCGACGGATTATAACTGAAAACCCGGGGAATCAAAGGCGCAGCATCTCGATAACATGTTGCAATTCGGCGCGGAGACCGCCTGAGGAAGCGGCTTCGCCCGAAGCTTCGACGGCACCCCGAGAATCTCCGTGGACGGCAACAGCTTCACTCGCGTCCCCCTCATCGAGCCGGTTGCGTGCCCCGCTGATCGTGAAACCCTGGCTGTAGAGAAGTTCGCGTATGCGCCGGACGAGCAGGACTTCATGATGCTGGTAGTAGCGCCGGTTGCCGCGCCGCTTGACCGGCTTGAGCTGACTGAACTCCTGCTCCCAATAGCGCAGGACATGCGGCTTGACCCCGCACAGTTCGCTGACCTCGCCAATCGTGAAATAGCGCTTGGCCGGAATCGGTGGCAATTCCTCGCCACCCGAAGGCTTATGCCGCTGTTCCATCGCTGGCGAGTTCGACATCGGACTTCAGTTTCTGGCTGGCGTGAAAGGTCACCACGCGGCGGGCGGTAATGGGGATTTCCTCGCCGGTCTTGGGATTGCGCCCCGGACGCTGCGGCTTGTCGCGCAACTGGAAATTGCCGAAGCCGGAAAGCTTGACACCATCCCCGGTTTCCAGGGCATTGCGGATCTCCTCGAAGAAGGCCTCGACCATATCCTTGGCCTCACGCTTGTTGAGGCCAACTTTTTCGAACAACAGATCGGCGAGTTCCGCCTTGGTCAGTGTCATCTCGTGATTTCCGTCAGGAACGCAGTTGCGCGGCGAATGCCTGTTCCAGACAGGACACCAGTTGCTGCACCGCCAATTCGACTTCCGCATCTTGCAAAGTACGTTGAGTATCTTGCATAACTATCCGGAAAGCAAGACTTTTCTTGTTTTCGGGCACACCCTTTCCGGCGTACAGATCGAACAATTGGACGTCCTGAACGAGCGGCGGCAACTTGTCTTTCAGGCCATCCTTCAGCGTCTGCAACGCCAGATCCCGATCGACGACAATGGCGAGATCACGGATCACCGGCGGGAATTTCGAGACATCGGCGTAAACCGGAACGGTTGTCGCCGTTACGACAGCGAAATCGACTTCGAAAACCACCGGCGCCATGGGCAGATCGTACTTTTGCGCCCATTCCGGATGCAACTCGCCGATGCAGCCGATGGCTACGCCGTCGCGCAGCACTTTAGCGGACCGCCCCGGATGCAGGGCGGGATGCACAAGCTTCTCGAAGCGCAATGCGGCCGGCGCCAGCAATGCCTCGAGGTCTCCCTTGATGTCGTAGAAGTCGACCTTGCGCGCGCCGCTGCCCCAGCCTTCCGGCAACGCACCGCCGTAAGCCAGGCCGGCCAGCATCCACGGCTGGTGAAACCCGCCAACCGGCAGCCCCCCGGCTGCGCGCCGGAAAATGCGCCCGGTCTCGAACAGCCGAACACGGCTCTGCTTGCGCCTGAGGTTGGTCACCAGATTCGAAATCAGGCCGCCCAGCAGGGTCGACCGCAACACGGCCATCTGGCTGGCGATCGGGTTGGCCAGACGGATCAGGTCAGCGTTGGCCGCGAAGTCCAGTTCCCAGGCCTCTTCGACGAAGGCGAAGTTGACCACCTCCTGATAGCCGCGGTCGACCAGCAACTGGCGAACACGCGCCTGTGGACGTTGCCCTTCCGGCTGCGCCAGCATTGCCAGCGGACCGCGTGGCACGGGAGCCGGGATGTTGTCGTAGCCGTGCAGACGGGCGATCTCCTCGATCAGGTCCTCCTCGATTTCCATGTCGAAGCGCCAGGTCGGCGGCTGGACCAGGAAATCGTCGCCATCGCGGGTGAACGGCAAGCCGAGCCCGGAGAACAGCCGGGCGATCTCCGCCGCCGGCAATGGCACGCCGAGCACGCTTGCCGCGCGCGCGGTACGCAGGCGCACCGGGTTGCGTGCCGGCATCCCGGCGCTCGCCTCGACCACCGGCCCGGCCGCGCCGCCACAGATGTCGAGAATCAGGCGGGTAGCCCGCTCGATGGCCGACCGGGTGCCACCGAAATCGACGCCACGCTCGAAACGGTGCGAGGCGTCGGAGCCGAAACCGTAGCGGCGGGCACGCCCGGCGATCGCCTTCGGGGCAAAGAAGGCCGATTCGAGAAAGAGTTCGCTCGTTTCCAGCGTGATCCCGCTGTCTTCGCCTCCCATGATGCCGGCCATGGCCAGCGACTTGGCGTCATCGGCAATCATCAGGATGTCGGCGTCGATGGCGATGGTCTGCCCGTTGAGCAGCAGTAGGGTCTCGCCGGGCTGCGCCATGCGGGCATGCACCGTTCCATTGAGCCGGGTGTTGTCGAAGGCGTGCAACGGCTGGCCCAGTTCGAGCATCACGTAGTTGGTGACGTCGACCAGCGCCGAGATGGCGCGGATGCCGCATCGCTCGAGGCGGCGCTTCATCCACTCCGGCGTCAGCGCCCTGGCATCGACACCCTTGAGGACGCGGCCGAGATAGAGCGGACAGGCGGCCGGCGCATCGAGAACGACGGCACGCTGATCGGCGATGGTGGCCACAACGGTGGGAACCTCCGGCAGCGTGGCCGGGGCGCCGGTAATGGCCGAAACCTCGCGGGCAACTCCGGTCAGCGACAGGCAGTCGGCGCGGTTCGGCGTCAGCTTCAGTGTGAACAGGCGGTCGTCGAGGTCGAGATACTGCCGGATCGACTGCCCGACCGGCGCATCGGCCGGCAGAACCAACAGGCCCGAGGCATCTTCGGCGATCCCCAACTCCTTGGCCGAACAGAGCATGCCGGACGACTCGATGCCGCGCACCTTGGCGACCTTGATCACGAAATCGCCGGGCAGTTGCGCGCCAGGCAAGGCGCACGGGACGCGCTGGCCGACGGCAACGTTCGGCGCGCCGCAGACGATGGTCGTCGGCTCGCCGCGGCCGGTATCGACCCGGCAGACGTTCAGGCGGTCGGCATCCGGATGACGGGTCACCTCCAGCACTTGGGCGACGACGACATCGTTGAAGTGCGGGGCGACCGGGTCAAGTTCCTCGACCTCGAGGCCGGCCATGGTCAGTTGATGGGCGAGTTCCTCGCTCGACAGTTGGGGATCGACGAGGGTTCTCAGCCAGGATTCGGAAAATTTCATGCGAATTGCCTCAGGAAGCGCAGGTCGCCTTCGAAGAACAGGCGCAGGTCATTGACGCCGTAGCGCAGCATGGTCAGGCGGTCGGGGCCGAAGCCGAAGGCGAAGCCGGTATATTTCTCCGGGTCGATGCCGGCGATGCGCAGCACGTTCGGATGGACCATGCCGCAGCCGGCAATTTCCAGCCAGCGGCCTTCGTGCTTGCCACTCATGAAGGCGACGTCGATTTCGGCGGAAGGCTCGGTGAATGGAAAAAAAGAGGGACGGAAACGGACCTTGAGGTCGTCGCTCTCGAAGAAGCTCTTCAGGAAGTCGGCGATGACACCCTTGAGGTCGGCGAACGAGACCCCCTCACCGACCCACAGCCCTTCGACCTGATGGAACATCGGCGAATGGGTGGCATCGGAATCGACGCGATAAACACGGCCCGGGGCAATTATGCGGATTTCGGGCATTTTTTCCAGTTGACCGTGGCGGGCCACGTGCGCCTGCATGTAACGCGCCTGGATCGGGCTCGTATGGGTCCGCAGCAGCACCTTCTCCGCCAGCGAGCCATCCGGATTCTGCAGGTAGAAAGTATCGTGCATCGAACGTGCGGGGTGATCCTCGGGCGTATTCAGGGCGGTAAAGTTGAAGAAATCTTCCTCGATTTCGGGGCCATCCGCGACTTCGAAGCCGATCGAACGGAACAGCGATTCGATGCGCTCCAGCGTCCGCGTCACCGGGTGCAACCCGCCTCGCACTTCGGCCCGACCAGGCAAGGTCACGTCCAGCGCCTCTTCGGCCAGGCGTGCTTCCAGCGCCGCTTTGCGCATGTCTTCGCGACGCTCGTTCAGAGCCGCCTCGACGGCTTCCTTGACATGGTTGATGGCGGCGCCGGCGGTCTTCTTCTCCGCCACCGGCAATTTGCCTAGGCTCTTGAGGAGTTCGGTGATCCGGCCGCTCTTGCCGAGGAAACGGGCCTTGACCTGCTCCAGTTCATCCGGGTCGGACGTGGCAGCGAACGCCGATCGGGCTTCGCCAACGATTTGATCGAGATTGTCCATGGATTCCACCAACAAAACGCACGTTTCAGTGAAGGCTCATGTCGGCGTAGCCGACGTGAAGCCGCAAAGCGGCGGCCGAAACTAAAAAAGGAGGCTTGCGCCTCCTTTTCCAATCATGCTTTCGCTCAGGCGCCGAGCTGTGCCTTGGCCTGGTTGGCCAGCGCAGCAAAAGCCGGCTGATCGAAGACCGCCAGATCGGCCAGCACCTTGCGGTCGACCTCGATATTGGCCTTCTTGAGACCGTTCATCAGGGTGCTGTACTTCATGCCCAACTCACGGGCGGCGGCATTGATACGGGCGATCCACAGGGAACGGAACTGGCGCTTGCGCTGACGACGGTCACGGTACTGATACTGGCCGGCCTTCATCACCGCCTGTTTGGCGACGCGATAAACATTCTTGCGGCGACCGCGGTACCCCTTGGCCTGCGCAAGGACCTTCTTGTGACGGGCATGGGCCGTTACACCACGCTTTACTCTGGACATTCTCTGCCTCCTTACGCGTAGGGGATCATGGCGCGAACGACGGCTGCGTCACGCTGGCTGACAACGACCGAACCCCGCAGATGGCGTTTAACCTTGGTGGTCTTCTTGGTCAAAATGTGGCGTTTGAACGCCTGGCCACGCTTGATGCTGCCATCGGCGCGGACCGAAAAGCGCTTCTTGGCGCCGCTCTTGGTCTTCATCTTGGGCATTTCCTGCTCCTAATGACATGCCGTCAGGTGGTTCCCGGCGGGAACGCTTCGATTACCCGAAAGCACTTGTATTTGACTGCCTGTTGCTACTTTTTCCTGGCCGGCCCGATGACCATGATCATCTGACGACCCTCCATCTTCGGCATCTGCTCGACCTGCCCGACAGCGTCGAGATCCGCCTTGATTCTCTCCAGCTGGCGCATGCCGAATTCCTGGTGCGCCATTTCGCGACCCCGGAAACGCAGGGTCACCTTGACCTTGTCCTCCTCTTCCAGGAAACGCATCATGTTCCTGAGCTTGATCTGGTAGTCGTTCTCGTCGGTACCCGGACGCAGCTTGATTTCCTTGACCTGTACCTGCTTCTGCTTGAGCTTTGCTTCGTGCGCCCGCTTCTGTTCCTGGTACTTGAACTTGCCGTAGTCCATGACACGACAAACCGGCGGGCTGGCCATCGGAGCGATCTCGACCAGATCGACCCCGGCGTCCTCTGCTATCTGCAGCGCGGCCCGGATACTCATGACTCCGAGCTGTTCCCCTTCCACCCCCTGGAGACGAATCTCCGGCGCCGTAATCTCTTCGTTCAGGCGATGTGCCTTGTTCTGAGCTATGGTGTGACCCCCGAAAACAACAATAATTAAGCCGTGCCACTGCGCGCGGCAACTTCATTCCGAAGTCGCCCGATCAGTTCATCGACGGACATCTGTCCGAGATCCTGACCTCCGCGAGTACGCACGGCCACCAATCCATCCGCCTTTTCCCTGTCCCCCACGACGAGCTGGTAAGGCATCCGGTTCAAGCTATGTTCGCGGATTTTATAGGTTATCTTCTCGTTGCGCAAATCCGACTCGGCCCGAAAGCCCGCCTGGTGTAGCTTTCGCGCGACTTCGGCGGCGTAATCCGCCTGCTTTTCGGAAATATTGAGGACGACGGCCTGTACCGGCGCCAGCCAGAGCGGCAAAGCCCCCGCGAAATTCTCGATCAGGATGCCGATGAAGCGCTCGAGCGACCCGAGGATCGCCCGATGCAGCATGACCGGCGTCCGCCGCTCGTCGTTGCCGGCCACATACTCGGCGCCGAGCAGGCCGGGCATCGAAAAGTCGACCTGCATCGTGCCGCATTGCCAGGAACGGCCGATCGCATCCTTGATGTGGAACTCGATCTTGGGACCGTAGAACGCGCCCTCGCCCGGCAGCTCGGTCCACTCGAGACCCGACGCCCGCAAGCCGCCACGCAGCGCCTCCTCGGCCTTGTCCCAGACTTCGTCGGACCCGACGCGGCCTTCGGGACGCAACGCTAGCTTGACCACAACGTCGTGGAAGCCAAAATCAGCGTAGACCTTCCGGACCAGTTCGTTGAAGGCCGTCACCTCGGACTCGATCTGCTCTTCGGTGCAGAAGATGTGGCCGTCGTCCTGGACGAAGCCGCGCACGCGCATCAGGCCGTGCAGCGCGCCGGCCGGCTCGTTGCGGTGGCAGGAGCCGAATTCGCCGTAGCGCAGCGGCAATTCGCGGTACGAGCGCAGGTCGGCGTTGAAGACCTGGATGTGACCCGGACAGTTCATCGGCTTGACCGCGTAATCGCGGTTTTCCGACGAGGTCGTGAACATGTTGTCCTTGTAGTGCTCCCAGTGGCCGGATTTCTCCCACAGCGTCCTGTCGAGGATCTGCGGGCAGCGAACTTCCTGGTAGCCGTTGTCGCGGTAAACGGCGCGCATGTACTGCTCGATTTCCTGCCAGATGGCCCAGCCCTTGGGGTGCCAGAAAACCAGACCCGGCGCCTCGTCCTGCATGTGGAACAGATCGAACTGCTTGCCGAGGCGACGGTGGTCGCGCTTCTCGGCTTCTTCGAGCATGTGCAGGTAGGCGTCGAGGTCTTCCCTCCTGGTCCAGGCGGTGCCGTAGATGCGCTGCAACTGCTCGTTGCGATGGTCGCCGCGCCAGTAGGCGCCGGCCACCTTCATCAGCTTGAAGACCTTCAGCTTGCCCGTGGTCGGCACGTGCGGACCACGGCAGAGGTCGATGAAATCGCCTTCGCGGTACAGCGATACCTGCTGGTTGGCCGGTATGGCGGCAATCAGCTCGGCCTTGTACTTCTCCCCCTGATCAAGAAAGAACCTGACGGCGTCGTCGCGCTCCCACACCTCGCGGCTGACCGGAATGTCCCGCTTCGCCAGTTCGCCCATGCGCTCCTCGATGGCCTGCAGGTCTTCCGGCGTGAACGGCCGCTTGTAGGCGAAATCGTAGTAGAAGCCGTTTTCGATGACCGGGCCGATGGTGACCTGCGCCTCGGGAAACAACTCCTTCACCGCGTAGGCCAGCAGGTGGGCGGTCGAATGGCGGACGATCTCGAGGCCTTCGGCGTCGCGCTCGGTGACGATGGCGAGATCGGCATCCTGGTCGATCAGGTACGACGTATCGACCAGCCGGCCGTTGACCTTGCCCGCCAGCGCCGCGCGGGCGAGGCCGGCGCCGATGCTGGTGGCGACCTCGGCGATCGTCACCACCTTGTCAAAGGAACGAATGGAACCGTCGGGCAGTTTGATATCAGGCATGGCAGGCCTCAAAGCAAAAAAAAAGCGCGGGGTGAGCCGCACTTTTCTGGTCGAACGAAGGCTGACTCGATTAAGGTTTCTGAACCGCGAGGCAAGTTCGGAAAGCGATCATTTCAGCTACGTCAGGAATTTGGTAGGCGGTATTGGAATCGAACCAACGACCTCCACGATGTCAACGTGGCGCTCTAACCAACTGAGCTAACCGCCTGAAGAGACGCGCATTATAAGGGTGTCGGTAGGCAAGTCAAGCAATTTGCCGGAAAACCGCCATCCCCGGCGGCCTGAGCGCTCAATCGGAAAACGCAGCGCCGAGTGCGGCGATCATGCAGCCATGGTCGACAACGCCGGCGCTCTCGCGGATGCTGTGCATCGCCCACATCGGCGAACCGACATCGACGCTCGCCACGCCCAGGCCGGCCGCGATGATCGGGCCGATGGTGCTGCCGCAGCCGAGGTCGCTGCGGTGGGCGTACTGCTGCCAGGGAACACCGGCTCTCTCGCACAGCCTGATGAAACGCGCGGCGCTCGCGGCGCCGGTGCTGTAGCGCTGGTTGGCATTGGTTTTGATCACCGGACCACCGTTGACCGCAACCCGATGCGCCGGTTCGTAGGCGGCCGGGAAGTTCGGGTGGTAAGCGTGCGCCATGTCGGTGCTGATGAAGAAGCTGTTCGCCAGCGCGCAGCGGAAGCCCTCGTCGTCTAGTCCGGCATTGCCGGCGATCCGGCGCAGGACATCGGCGATGAAACTGCCGCCGGCACCGGCGGCGCTTTCGCTACCGACTTCCTCGTGGTCGAAAAAGGCGCAGACATTGGTCGTCGCCGGACTTTCGGCTCCAAGAAGGGCGGTCAACCCGGCGTGGCACGAGGCCAGATTATCAAGCTGGCTGTCGGCGACGAATTCCTGCTCCATGCCCCAGAACGACCCGGGCTGCGTATCGCAGATGGCGAGTTCCCAGCTCAGGATGGCGTCGGGTGCAACCGCAAGCCGCGTCGCCAGCAGGGAATGGAATCGTCCGTCCTCAGGGGCGCCATCCCCGCCAAAACCGAGCAGCAGCGGCAGCTCGGTCTGCTTGTTGAACTTGAGGCCGTTCTCGTTTACCTCGCGGTTCATGTGGATTGCCAGGTTGGGCAGGCGGAGCAGGGGCTGGGCGAAATGCACGAGGCGCATGTCGACACCGTTGCCGTCACGCACCGCCACGCGGCCGGCCAGGCTCAGGTCACGGTCGGCGAAGCTCGCCAGAATTGGCCCGCCATAGACCTCGACGCCGAGCCTAAGCAGGCTGTCCCCGCCCTGCAACGCCTTCGGCTTGATGCGCAGACCGGGCGAATCGGTGTGCGCGCCGACCAGCCGGAAACCGCAGGTGTCCAGATTGTCCCTGCCCATCACGAAGGCAACGATCGATGCGCCGCCACGAATGACGAAGTAGCGCCCGCCGGCCGCAAGCTGCCAGCGTTCACTCTCGCGCAGGGCAACGAATCCGGCATGCAGCAGGCGGTCGGCAGTCGTCTGCACCGCATGCCACGGACTCGGGCTGGCGTCGATGAAGTTCAGGAGGTCGCGGGCCAGTTCCCGGGAATGCGCGGATATTTCCATGGTCTTCGGTGCCTTGGGTGCGATGGCCGAAAGATACCAAAGCTCGCGCGACGGCGGGCATGAATCGCAGTAAGATGCCCCGGTTTTCCCGGAGGAGCAATGAACGAGGGCTGGATCGTGCTGGGCATTTGCCTGGCGTTCGTGGTGGGTGTGGCGCTGCCCCTGATCAGCAAGCGTGACGCTGACAAGACTCCCCTGCCGCCGCGCAAGGAAACGCTGCGCGACTGGCGCAACGAAGAATGAGCGAAGACCGCCGAATGGAAGCGCGCCTCAGCGAACTTGAAATCAAGATCAGCTTCGCCGAAGACATGATCGACGAGTTGAATCGCACGGTCTACAGACAGCAGCAGCAGATCGATCGGCTGCTCGCCCAGGTCGAGACGTTGCGCGACCAGGTTCAGGCGGCCGCCCCCGCCGAGCAGCGCAGCCTGCGCGACGAACTCCCGCCGCATTACTGAGCCCGTGCCTGCCCGCCCGGTCACCGTTCTCTACCATGCCGACTGCCCGGACGGCTTCGGCGCGGCCTATGCCGCCTGGCTGCGCTTCGGCGCCGGCGCCCGCTACCGCGCCATGCATCACGGTCAACCCTGGAAAATGGCCGAAATTGCCGGACACGAGGTCTTCATCCTCGACTTTTCGTTTGCGCCCGACGTGCTCGAGGCAATTGCCGGACTCGCCGGGCCGGTCGTCCAGATCGACCATCACGCCTCGGCGCGCCAGCCGTGGGCCGACTGGCTCGGCAAGAGCCCTGACGGCGCCGAAATTTTCCGCCACCCTGCACTGCCGCTGACGGTCATTTTCGACCTTGGCAAGTCGGGCGTTCGCCTGGCCTGGGAGCATTTCCATCCGGATCGCCCCGTCCCGCTCGTGCTGCGCCATGTCGAGGACGTCGACCTGTGGCGCTTCGCACTCCCGGGATCGCGCCCGATCGCCCGCGCCCTGCGCCTGCTGCCGGATGATTTTGTGGCCTGGGACGATCTCGTGCGCCAGGCGGACACGCCCGATGCGCCGCGCTACGAGGCCTTGCTGGCAGAAGGCGAAGCAATCGAGCGCTTTTTCCAGACCGAGATCGCAAGGCTGGCGCAAAGCAGCCTGGTCATGCCCGCCTGCTTGCGCGGCGAGCCAGTAGACCTGTTGCAGGCGCAGCGCCACGGGCTGCCCACGGTGAACGATGGCGACCGCGCCTGGCGCGCCGTCAGCGGCCTCGCCGTCAACGCCAATGCGCTGTTCGCCTCGGAGCTCGGTAACCGTCTGGCCGAGCAGAGTGGCAGCTTCGGCCTCGTCTGGGAACTTGATGCCGGGGGCGAGGTGAAGGTTTCGCTGCGCGCTGCCGGAAGGGTCGATGTGGCCGCAATTGCCGCCGGCTACGGCGGCGGCGGCCACCCGAATGCCGCCGGATTCAGGATGGGGCTCGCCCGTTTCGCGAGCGAAATTCTTGGCGAAATACTGTTATAAAATGGTTTAATTATATCACGCAATATCATGATTATAATGATATAAGTTGTGCCAGGAAGGGACTCGAATAACAGTCGAATAACATTGCATTGCAACGATCTTTGATTCTTAAAGTTGCGGGTTACACCCAAAGTTACACACATAACTGAGCAACACGGCAACTTGCAGAAGAAGTTGAAGCAACGCCGCGTTTCGGCCGACCGCCCGCCGCCGCGCGCTGAAAATCTTCTTCATGGGCTTTTTGCGGGATACACATAAGGTCGCCCATTCGGTTAACATTAAACATTAAAAAAGAGGGCTTGAGTTTTCCGTTTGCCGAAAAGGGGGAGGATGTATTATGGCGTTCCAGTGGGAAAATCTTTCAAAGGGATTGGCAAAGGAACTTGCACGAGTGGCGGGGCTCAGAGTTTCGTTTTCTGCCAAGGATCTGTCAGCCAAGTTTGGGGAACAACCGACGGATGCCGTAGTACAAGAATTATGGCCCGTTCTACGGGATCGGTGGTTGGCGACAAGGCCAGTTGCCCGTGACCGGGTCGTCGGTGATCTTCGCAAAGCTGGACTAGGCGATACGTCAATCAAAATCGGATCAAAGACAGGGAAAATGGATTATCTGCGCTCCTGTCGCCTGTCGAGTCGACTTAAGGAGATCGTTCTGGCAGCGTTCCTTGCGGAAGGATCCCAACCAATGATGCCTCCGTCTGTAATGGTGGATAGCCATCCAGACGAGCCTCAAGCTCGAGACACCACGGCACTAACTGCGCTGCAGAGTAGAGTTGCGACGATCATAACCGAGCTGACTGGTCAGCCAACCATCATTGATGGTGATGGTGACATCCCCTTCGCGTCTGGAAGTGCCAGGCTCTTCTTGAGCGTTCTTGAGAGCGACATGCCCCTCCCGATGGTTCGGGTTTTCGGGCAACTTGTGCAAGGCGTTAATTCGACGCATGAACTGCTAGGTGATCTCAACGAAGCCAACCAGCGACTTCGCTGCTGCCGCCTCATGTGCATCGATGGAATGGTGGTCCTCAATGCCTTTATCCCAGCGGACAACTTGACCATTCGCGAACTCGCGTTCCTCCTTGACGAGGCGCTAAGCGCTGCTGATCATTTCGACACACTGTTTGCTGCCCGGCACGGTGGAAAGATGCTCGGATCAGACCGGGGCGAAGTTCTCGATGCCTGATCGCCCCCTGCTTGCAGGTCTGCGCGACGAGTTAATCTATCTCGCAGCGCTTGTCGTCAAAGCGAATGCGCGTGTTGACGTCATTGGGAGTCAGCTACGCGAGAGCTCAGGGTCTGCATGGTTGTATGCCGATCAGCTTTGGGTAACGAACCACCACGTGATTGGGGACGCCCGTGGCAAGGTTACGCTCACCAACGGTATTCAGCGGATCAATGGTGACGTGGTCGGCAAGGACGCCGATAGCGATTTGGCTGTAATCCGGGCCGTCGAGTCGGTTGAGGCCCGGCCTTTGCTCCTCCGAACTGACTCAGCGCAAATTGGAGAACTGTGTTTCGCCATTGGCGCACCACTGGGCGAGTTTGCAGACACCATAAGCATGGGTATAGTGAGCGGGCTCAACCGTCGGCTTCCCCAAAGTGATGGCAGGTTTCTGGAAGATGTGCTGCAGACTGATGCAGCCATCAACCATGGCAACTCGGGTGGGCCGCTCGTCGACATCGATGGTAGTGTTCTTGGCGTCAATACTGCTGGGATCGATGCTGCAAACAGTATCGGCTTTGCAGTCCCCGCTCATACGGTAATGGAGATTGTCCCTGAACTCATCGAACATGGCATGATCACTCGCGCCACGATCGGAGCCAAGATAGAGATCCGAAGGTCAAGTACGTCGCCGACCGACGACCTTTTGATTCTCGAGACACTAGATGACCACAGCCCTTTGCGTCCAGGCGACATCCTTCGCGAGTTCGACGGGCGGCCACTTAAACGTCGTGCCGATCTGATGAGGGTGCTGCGCCGTGACGTCATCAATCGTGACGTTTCTGTAGTAATCGAACGCGACGGGAAAACACGCGGGCTAATGATTACGCCGCAGCAGCGCCGCTTGAAGTAGCGCGGGGTGACAGCGGATTGGCAAAACCCTCATCTGTGAAAATTCAAACCCGACCTGACACATAGTGTCCAATTCGGGTGAGGGTTTTTGGCCTCTTTTCGACCGAGGTTGTGTAAAAACGTGGAAATTCGGCTTCTCGTTGAAAAATTTCCCGCCGCAGATGTATCTCACGGCAAAAAGCACCACACAATCACCACCAGCAAACTAATTGCCGGTGTAATGTCTTTCGAAATTCCAACTTCCGAAAATGAGCACAGTGTTTTTACACAACCTCGAGCCAAACCCGCCGACTGGGGGAAATCGAAGCGGTCATTCGTCGTCACCGTCCGACTCACGCCGCTGATGTTTAGCTCTTGCCCACCTGACCCCAAACCTTTTTGTCAATGGCAGGAGTCCAGTTGCCAGTGTAATAAGCAGAATGGCGAGATAAGCTGACCACCCTATGCGGGCTCCACATGGTGCCGGTGACTTCCAGTCGACAAACGGCAGTTAACGCGGGAAAGGGAGAGAGCAATTTACTTTGTTGTGATGATTACCCCCTCGCCCAAGCGGCTTTCCGTTACATCAGCCTCATCCATTTCCTGCTGGGTTGCTGCTGCCCTGTTGGGCTGGCTTGGGTGGGCGTTGTGTCGCATCAGATAGTCTTCCAAAGACTCCCCTTCTTTCGGTTCGTCGAGCTTCGGCATTTCGCATCTCCTCTTTCAGCAACCGCCCCAGTTCTGATGGATTCGCCAGACCTCGGGTAGAGGTAGGGGACGCTTTAGCAGCATTTGTGAGTCGCCCTGCAAGTAGTCGATAAATCGACGACGGTACCGAGGCACCAAAAGCAAGAACCCGCTCAGGCTTGCGCGCTAGAACGGGTTCGACACCCCTTTAGCTGAATTTATAAAGCGCCCGCAAGCTGAAACTCAAATCGGCGCCTATTGTAAACGCTACTCCCCTCTCCTATAACTGTCAAATTGTACGTCGTGAGACACAACGAAATAATTCACAGCAGTAGCTAAAGATTGCCATTTTTGCGAAACAGATTCATTTTGCTGAGCCGCGCTCAGCTGACCTTGACCCCCAATTCGTATGTCACTTGAGCGAAACTGCTACTACGTGCGATCGGTGACACCAAGCGCAATCCATTCATCCAGTGCGGAAACCACATTCTCAAAATCGTAGTGTTCGAAAACGGCTGGCTCGAACATGACCGGGACGATTGCATCGCCATCAAGCCCGATCACTACAGATGTCACGCTCGAAGATTGCCCACCTTCGGGAATAGCGGCGGCAACGCATGCATCGGACTCCGATAGAAAAACCCGATTCCCGAAATATCTAAAGCACCCATCACCGTGGAGGGTCTCGTATTGATCCTCCGAAAGAATTATCCAAACTCGAGTTTGCTGCTCAGGCGATCCATGCAACAGCTCTGTCACCATTGGATAGGCGTCTGTTGAAAGCGCCTTCTCGGGCAGGAAATTTTCTTTCCATGACACAGAATTGAATTCGGGGACAGGGGGGAGAAGAGGGAGGTCTTGTTCCTCACCATCGTGACAAGGGCAGAAATCGTGGTGGGCGAAGTAGGCATCTTGGTGAAGCGAGTCCCAGCGGCGGCTACCAGGCGCAACAAAGCTCCACCTCTCAGTGTTCGAATAGAGAATGAAGAAGCCTTGACTACCCTTGTTCAAACTCGCGACCCAACGACTTCCATCGCGATAGTAATCAACTTTGAGTGGCGGTTTTCGCATGTCTCCTCTTCCCCTCATGACTCACAGTAGTGATGCCGAGAAACTAATAGCAACTCAACTGTTTCAGCTTCAACAGCATACTCAGTGTGCGCTCGAACTTGCGATCCAGATGCGTCTCGTAACGGTTCAGCTTCTCCAGTCGATGCGCTTGCAGTCCTTCACCCAGCGTTTGCGCCTTGACAGATGGCTGAATCCGCGCCTCACGCTCCATACGGATACAGGTGGGTAGCAGCGTTTCCCAAATGAAGGCAGCCAATCCATCCACAGTGGCTGAATACAAGGCTTTTTCAACATGCTCGTCCCACCAGTCGCGGGAGTCGGCTAGCAATGCTCGCCGCGCCCTGTCGTAGGCACCCACACCACCTTTGCGCAGAATCGCCGCCGCTTTCCCCGTTGCATCTAGGTCGGCGACAGCATCCTGCTGAAGTTGAGCAACCACCTCCTCGGTTGCCGACACCAAATCTGGCAAATTGCTATCCTCATTCGACCAACCGCAATCAAACGGCGTGGCCGCAGCGATCGCGCTATTTTGTATGTCGTGAGTTACGCTGTAGAGACCCTGATTGATAGCCGAACCTTCCGCCATCAGTACCCGACGCTGGCGCCACATCAGCGCAGCTAGTTCTTCCACGAGATGCATTTCCGTGGGGCCACTCGGATGGTGCTCGTCTACCAGCGCGTCCAGCAGCGCCGCAAATTCGTCGCCCGCTTCGTGTGGTAACACCACCAACCGGGAAAGAATCCCGTGCTTAATTGCGTTGTAGCGAACGGCTGCGTAGTCAGGCATTGCGTCAGAATCATCAGGACCGACCCTCGCGCCAGCCTCACCTGCTTTCGGCAGCATGGCGTTGGCGGCCTTGGTGTCAGTCTTGGAAATATCAGCCGCCCTTGCGGGGGCGTTGTTCGTGTTTGACTTGTTCATGGCGCTGTATCACTCAGAGACTCGGATGATCCAATCGGTTGAATCACCGTGCAGAAGATATTCTGCATAGGGTTCTCATGCCATGCAAAGCCTTTATACGAGGTGCTTCCAAGGGATTCCAGTAGCGTCCGAATGCCAGGTTGCAGATTACGCAAGCAAGCGTCGCACCGAAAGTAAGAACATCTAACGCCACGGACGATTAGGCGGACACGCCCGCATTACGCTCCGGGTAGCTCTCATACGACATTGCCCGGTGGCGGGAATTAGCGCACGGGGTGCGCAGCCTTCGGCCAAGCTGGCCCAACGACCAGCAAATGCGGCCGTCCATTGCGCGCAATCACCGTACAGAGCGACGCCGGTAGTGCCACAATCTGCCGCAGTAGTCGGGTACGCACCCGCTTACTCGGGTTGCCAACTTCCGCCCACAGCGAGGGACCAATGGAGATCTCGCTGGTGCCGCGCATGCGCATTTCTGCCAGCGTGACCAACAGCAGAGCAAGCGCATCACCGGCGATCAGCGTTTGCCGGATGAATTCCATGGGAATGGCAGGCACGTAGCGGTTCTTGCGCGCGCGTGGGCTGAAGCGCGCAGCCGGGATGGTTTCGGCTTGCCGCATCCAGTCGGCGTCGGGATCGATGCTGGCCGCTTGCGCTTTGGCCAGGTAGTCAGGAACAGGAGGCACAGATAATCAATACAAAGATAGGGACGGGGGCACCGGGGCGGTGCCGGTGCGCGGTGGGAGTGACACCGCTGCGGTGCCGGCGGCTTGCCGTTGGCCGCGCTGGCATTACCGCCCCCGCGCGGCCAGCCGGGCCATGACGCGTTCCCACATTTCGACGCCGGCCTCGTCGGCGTAGCGGTCGGGGTGGCGCACCACATCCACGTCGGTTCTGACGATGCGCCCGGCGCCCAACACCAGTTCACTGGCGCGCTCCATGGCGGCGCGGGTGGCGGCGATTACGTTGTCGATGTCGTCTGTATCGCCTTCGACGAGCAGCGCGTCATGCACCGGGCAGCAGACCATGATGCCGCGCTCGGTGAGCTCGCAGCAGGCCAGCCGCATCATTTCGGCGCCGTTGGCCTGCATCGGCCAGTTGAGCAGCGAACGGGGATTGACCATGGTGCCGAAGCCTGCCTGCCACGTCCAGCCGTAGGTGGTTTGCAGTGTCAGCCCCAGCAGGCCGGCGTTCTGATTGTGCGTGGCCCAGGCCCAGAATTGCCGATAGGTGAGTTTGTGCCGCAGCAGCAGGTCGCGCGCTTCGTCGAGGTGCAGCCCGGCTTGCACCGCCATGGATTCGGCCGACATGCCGTAGCCAACGCCAAGCACGATGGCTTTGGCTCGCTGACGTTCGGCTTTGTGCGTGGCCTTGGTGGCTTCCGGCGGCACCAGCCCGGCCTGTATGGCAAACGCCATGTAGGGGTCGCCCGAGGTGTAGGCCTCCCACAGTGCGTCGTCGCCCGATAGGGCGGCGGCGATGGCGATTTCCTGGCTCGACCAATCGACGTAGGCCACGGCGCGTCCAGGGGCCGGCTGGATCAGGCTGCGCAGCCAGCGTGAGGTGCCGAAGACAAAGCGCGAGTTGCTGGGCTGATTGCGCCCCGTCTTGCTGCCGAAGGGCATTACGCCGGCGCGGTTGCGGCCGTCTTGCCCAACGGCGAGGCTGTTGAGCCGCATCTTGCCAAGGGCATGCCGCAATTCGCGCAGCGGCGCGATGGCGGGGTACGACTTGGCGCGCTCACGGAAGGTGTCGTCGTCCAGCATCAGCGCCCCTGACGGCAGGCGCGGCCACAGTATGCCAGCGCGCTCGATGTAGGCGGCAAACCGGGCGGTCACAAAGCTTGTGCCGTCAAACACGCCATAGTGCTGGTCGATGTCGGCAATGAGGTCGAGCTTGATGTCGTCCCAGCCGTTGCGCAGGCGCGCGAGCGTGGCCACGTCGATGGGGATGCCGTTCCACTCCATGCGCGCCACGGCGCAGGTGTAACGACCACGCAGCAAGGCCCCGCCCAAGGTGGCCGGGTTGCGGCAGACCGCCGGGCACATCGCACGGAACAATTCGGCGGTCATGCGCACATCGGCTGCGCAGTAGTCGAGAATGGCGCGCTGCTGCTCGGCATTCCACGGGCCGCCGGAAAGAATCAGGTCGCGCATGGCGCCCTTGTGGTCGGCGTCGGTGGTGGCGATGCCGAAATGTGCTGCGGCGGCCAGCAGGCTGGGAAACATCTTGCCGTCAAAGGCGCCATTGGTGACACGGGTGAATTCGGCATAGAGGTCGATGCAGCGCGCCGGCATCGGCCAGCCGAGCGCGATGAAGCAAGACCACTCGGCTGCCGCCGAATACCCGACAAACAGGGTATCGGCGCCCAGCGCAAACGGCGGCGCGACGAAGTCGTCCTGCCATACGCGCACCCAGCGGCCGCTGATGAGGTCGTGCGCCACTAGGCACACCACCTCCGGGTGCTCGCCATCACGGGCAATGAACTCGAAGTCCAGTGCCCAGATGGCGGCGTAAGACAGGGCACCCGGCGTCATGCCAGCCCCAGCAGTCGCTTGACCACCGGATGCCCGGCATCGCGAATGATGAAGCTCTCGCCGAAGGCCACCGCCAGAATGTCGCGCAGCGCCTTGTCCGGCCAGACCGGCGTGCCGAGTGCGCCAGGCGCGGCAAACACGTCGTAGGCGCCTTGCGGCATGTTGGCGACGATGCGCACCCACTTGGTTTCGGCGCTGATCGCGGCGGCACGGGCAGATGTGCCCCACCCCGGTTCCCGGCCGTCCAGGCTGGGTTCCGGCACCGGCCACAGAAACACCGCACCCTGCCGGCTGACCGTGAGGCGCAGATTGACCGTGCGCGTTTCGCCCGGCAGCGCGGCCGCCACTGCCGGCATGACGAGGTAGATTTCGCGCTCTTCTTTCAGATCCAGAATGTGCGCGCGCAACTGGCATTCCGCACCGGGATGCACGCGCACAAATTCCTGCTTGTTGGGCTTGCGCACCGGACAGGTCACCAGTTCCTTGGTCACCCCCACGCCGCCCAGCACGGTGCTGTTGGCGGCGAACTGCGCAGGGTCGAAGGGATCGGGGGCAGCGGCCTGAAAAGTAGCAGCTGGCGAAACGCCGGCAGCCGGCTCCAGCGGCGACAGCGACTCCGCCCGGGGCGGGCTGGGTTCGTTCTGCATGGCAGCAACCTCGTCACCGAGGTGCAGGGTGGCTGGGTTGTTATGCTTGGTCATGGCATCCGCTCCTTATGCCTTGACCCGACGACTTGCTTCCACGCGGGAAGATAGCCACGACTCGATTTCAGATTCCAGCCAGCCGACGGCGCGGTCGCCAAGGCTGATCGGCTTCGGGAAGGTTCCCTCAGCCGCCCGCTGGTAAATGGTGGAACGCGACAGCCCGGTGCGTGCCTTGACTAACGGAAGACGCAGGATTGCATTGGCCATGATTGCTACTCCTTAGCGCGTAAGAGCGCTTGTTGGTTGGAGCTTTCATTAAAGCCAATATAACCAATTAGTTGAAGACCGCGAGCCGGCACGGCGCACGATCTGCTGGCAGAAGTTACGGTTTGCCAGCAGACCGTAGTTTCTTCTGATCTCGAATCCAGCCAGCCACCGTTCTGTGCTTCACATTGACAATTTTTCCGGCAATTGCGGCAGCCGCATCCTCGGCGCTCTTGAACTCGGATTCGTGCTCCTCGAAATACTGGATGGCGTATTTTTTTAACAAGGTGTTCTCTCGGTGCCGCACCGAAGCGGCCTCGCGCGCCGCAGCAGTTCGATGCTGTGCGGCTTTCAACTCGGCTAATGTTTCGATGTTTTGTTTTTGCTGCTGAAGGTCCTTTTTCAACTCGTCGCGCTCAGTGCCGATACGTTCAAGCGCCCTCAGATGCTCGGCGAAGGCTACTGCTTCCATCGCCTTGATCGCAGACTCGCCAGCCAACGACATGTGAATTTTTTCATCACCGAGGATGCCGCGCAGGGGCCCCACGTCAATGCCATTGGAAATGCTGGTGTGCAGTTTCGGCTTCAGCCAATCTAGGCTGTCAATTACTAGCCATAAGGCCATCGCCGCAAAGAGTTCTGCCGGTTTTGGTTTTGGTAAGCCGGGGTCGTCAAAGATGTGGGCATCAACCTCGGCTTTCAGCGCCTCGATCTCCGGGAGATTCTCGGGCGAGTCAAAGCCAAAGTAATGGTCTGGGTCCGCTGTATCCGGCAGCCCGGCGTTTATCAGTTTCCGTAGGCCGGTCTCGTTCCGATCTTCCGGGGCGAGGTATTGCAGTGCCCATCCTCCCCCCTGCAACTGGTCGTGGACAAAAGAATCTTTCGCCTTCTCGAAATACACTTCAATAATCCAGTCTGCAAGCTGTGCCGCCGTCAGTATCTCGTCCGAGTTTCGATCCCCCAAGACGCTACGCGCCCGACTCACGATGTTGGGCAACAGCGAAAACGGGTGGTGCGGTACAGAATCGATCTTCGGGTCGAACTGGTCAAACTGTCGTAAGAATCCCATGTGTCACCCCAGTCAATCTTGACGTCGTATTGGCCTTTAGCCTTACTTTCGTACCCTATTGGCCTCACAAAGTCTGCCCGCCATCGCTATTTTTGCGCTACTCAACGATGCAAATCTTGAATTACTCAGGGGTCGATGCTATTGATCGTTATGCGGCGTTGCCTTGTAGCCGTATGACTTCCGCCCCCGCCTTCAGCTTGTCCAAGTAGTCGGCCCAAAGCTGCATCATGGCTTTACGCTCCTTCAAGAACTTGGTGCGGTTGTAGGCGGTGCCCAAGGCATCCGGAACCGTATGTGCGAGCTGGTGCTCGATCACCTCGGGCTTCACGTGCAATTCTTCGTGCAGAATAGTCCGCGCCATCGCCCGGAAACCATGCCCGGTGATCTCGGTCTTCGTGTCGTACCCCATCCGGCGGAGGGCTGCATTAACCGATGCATTGCTCATTGGCCTCTCGCTGGTCCTCGCATTCGGGAACACATACCGACCGCGCCCCGTCAGTGCATGCAACTCTTGCAGGATAGCCACAGCCTGAGTTGCGAGTGGCACGAGGTGCTCGGTCTTGGTCTTGTTGATGAAATAGCGCCAGTCCGCTTTCTCAAGGTCAAAACTTGACCACTCGGCTTTACGCAGCTCGCCGGGCCGGGTGAACATGAGTGGCGCCAGCAACAGTGCCGACTTGACCACGAACGTTCCCCGAAAACCATCAATCGCCCTGAGCAGCCCAGCCACTTCCTTGGGATCGGTAATCGCTGCGAAGTGTGTTTCCTTGGCTGGCGGTATTGCACCACGAAGGTCCGGACACGGGTCGCGTTCGGCTCTTCCCGTAGCAATTGCGTATCTAATTGCCCTGCTGATCTCACTACGTACCCGGTGAGCTGAATAGCGCGCACCCCGTTCATCCATGCGCCGCATCACGCTCAACACGTCAGGCGCCGTTATCTCAGCGATCGCTTTGCCACCTATCCATGGGAAAACGTCACGCTCCATCCGCGAAAGCGTTTTGGCAGTCTGAGCCGGCTCAACAGTATCTTTCCGTTGCTCCAGCCACTCCCGGCAAATTACCTCGAAGGAATTGCCTGAGCGTTCGGACTTCGCGGCCTTACGCGCTTTCCGGTGTTCACCAGGATCAACGCCAGCCGCCAGCAGCCTGCGTGCCTCGTCGCGCTTCTCTCTGGCCTCCTTGAGGCCAACATCCGGATATACTCCGAGTGATAGCATCTTTGCCTTGCCGTCAAAGCGGTAACGGAGACGCCACCACTTTCCCCCGGACGGCTGTACCTGAACAGACAGGCCCCGCTCGTCGGTTAGCGCATAGGGTTTGTCTGTTGGTTTGGCATTACTCAGCAGTCAGTAAGTTAGCGGACAAATATGGAACTTTTTGGTTAGTGTTGTTGCCGGATTGAGTATGAAAAGAGATGGACGTACGTTGGCCCACAACACGCTTGAAGAGATGCGCGTGATGGCAGTGCAGCGCATGAAGGAAGGAGAACGACCGGCCGATGTGGCCGCCTCGTTCGGGATGCACCGGTCATGGGCCTTCAAATGCCGCGCTTTGGCACGTGGGCGAGGTAAAGGCGTGAGGATGTTGCGCGCCACCAAAGGTACCGGGCGACCGCGCAAGATGTCGCCTCGTCAGGAAGCACAGGTTTTTCGCTGGATCAACGGCAAGAACCCCCTGCAATACGGTTTTGATTTTGGTCTGTGGACCCGCCAGATCGTGCAAGTGTTGGTGCTCCAGCGTTTTGGTGTGGCCTTGTCACTGGCCAGCGTGGGCACCCTGCTGGCGCGCTTGGGGCTGACGGCGCAAAAGCCACTGCAAAGAGCCTACCAACGAGACCCTGAAGCAGTAGCGCTTTGGCAGCACGAAACCTTCCCAACCCTTGCCCTGCTTGCGCGCAAGCAGGGTGCGGATATTTTCTTCTGGGACGAATCCGGTTTTCGCGCTGATACCGTGCATGGCAAGACTTGGGGCGTGTGCGGCCAGACACCAGTAGTCAATCGTCCGGGCCAGCGCCAAGGGATCAGCGCCGCGTCCGCTGTCAATTCCAAGGGGGCGTTCTGGTTTGCAACCTACCAGGGCGCCCTCACCGGCGAATTGTTTGTAGCACTGCTGAAGAAGCTGATGCACCGCAGAAAGAAGGTTGTGCATCTGGTGGTTGATGGATTGCCTGCGCACAAGAATGCGCTGGTCAAACAATACATCGCCTCCACGAACGGCAAGCTCAACCTGCATTTCCTTCCAGGCTACGCGCCAGACCTCAATCCGGATGAGTTGGTATGGAGCTACACCAAACGGACAGGAGTCGCTCGCAACCCTTTACGCACGGGCGAGAAACTTGAAGAAAAAGTTAACAATCAGCTTCAAGCCCTAGCCAAAAATCCCGCCCTCGTTCGCTCATTCTTCGGGCATCCATCTGTCGCCTATATTTCTGACTGCTGAGTAATGATTGCAGTGTTACTCAAAGGCATGTGTGTAACTCCTTTCAACCTACACCCAGTTACACCCACAGTTATACATACTCAGGGCTGGATATTATAGGACGATGTTACACACAAACAAACAAAAAGCCAATAAAAAACCCGCACTTATGCTGGTCAAGTGGATTGCATTGGACGATGATAAACAACTACTTGGTGCCCAGGAAGGGACTCGAACCCCCACACCTTGCGGCGGCAGGACCTAAACCTGCTGCGTCTACCAATTTCGCCACCTGGGCAGGCGGGACGATTCTACCACCGGCGCCGGCTTGACCCTATACTTCGCGGCCGATGCCCGTCGATCACTACGAAAACTTTCCCGTTGCCTCCTTTCTCGTCCCCCGGCACCTGCGCCGGCCGATCGAGACCATCTACCGTTTCGCGCGCAGTGCCGACGACATTGCCGACGAGGGCGATGCCTCGCCCAAGGAACGCCTGGCCGGGCTAGCGGCATATCAGGCGGAACTCGACCGCATTGCCGCCGGTGCCGCTCCGCAACCGCCGCTGTTCCTCGCGCTGGCCGACGTCATCCGCCAGCATGGTTTGCCGCTTCAGCTTTTCCGCGACCTGCTCGACGCCTTCGCGCAGGATGTCGTCAAGAAGCGCTATGCCGACTACCCGGAACTGCTCGACTACTGCCGCCGTTCGGCCAACCCGGTCGGGCGGCTGGTGTTGCATCTTTTCGGGCGCACCGAGGCGCAGCATCTCGAACAGTCCGACTGCATCTGCTCGGCGCTGCAACTGGTCAATTTCTGGCAGGATGTCGCAGTCGACTGGAAAAAACAGCGTATTTACATCCCGCAGGCCGATCTGCCGCGCTTCCGGATCAGCGAAGCGGACATCGCCGCCGGCCGCTGGTCGGCCAACTGGGCGGCGCTGATGGATTTCCAGATCGACCGGACACGCGAACTGATGCTGCACGGCGCGCCACTTGTCCATGCCCTGCCCGGCCGCATCGGCTGGGAGATCCGCCTGACCGTTCAGGGCGGATTGCGCATCCTCGAACGCCTGCGCCGCGTGCGCGGCAACGTCTTCCAGCGCCGCCCCAGGCTGGGCAAACGCGACTGGCTGGTTGTGGCCGCGCGTTCCCTTACAATGTGAACGATGAATCCCGACCATTACTGCCAGGAAAAGTGCGCCACCAGCGGTTCCTCATTCTACTACAGCTTCCTGTTTCTGCCGACCGAGCGCCGACGCGCCATCATGGCCCTCTACGCCTTCTGCCGCGAAGTTGATGACGTCGTCGACGAATGCCAGGATGTATCGCTGGCCTCGACCAAGCTGGCTTGGTGGAGGCAGGAAGTCGGGCGCGTCGCGGAGGGCCAGCCGCAGCACCCGGTCGGGCTGGCGCTGAAAGCCGCCAGCGCGCGGTTCAACCTGCCCGGCGAACAACTGCTGGAAATCATCGACGGCATGGAGATGGACCTCCAGCAGTCGCGCTACCTCGATTTCAAGGGCCTCTCGCTGTACTGCTACCGCGTCGCCAGCGTCGTCGGCCTGCTCGCCGCCGAGATTTTCGGCGCTCGCGACCGCCAGACGCAGAAATATGCCCACGACCTCGGCATGGCCTTTCAACTCACCAACATCATCCGCGACATCGGCGAGGACGCCCGGCGCGGCCGCATCTACATCCCGATGGACGAGCTCAAGCAGTTCGATGTGCCCGCCGCCGACATCCTGAACGCCCGATACTCAGACAATTTCACCGCGCTGATGCAATTCCAGACCGCGCGCGCCGAGAAATACTACGCGCAGGCAATCGCCCAGTTGCCGGCCGTCGACCGCAGGAGCCAGCGCCCCGGCCTGATCATGGCGGCGATTTACCGCACGCTGCTCAACGAGATCCGGCGCGAAAACTTCCAGGTCCTGCACCAGCGCATTGCGCTGACGCCGGTGCGCAAGCTCTGGATCGCCTGGAAAACCTGGGCCTTAGCATGAAGGTCGCCGTCATCGGCGGCGGCTGGGCGGGAATCGGCGCCGCCATCGAACTGGCGGGGGCAGGGGTTGAGACCACGCTGTTCGAGGCTGGCCGCTCTCTCGGCGGCCGTGCCCGGTCAATTACCGTCGACGGCCACAGGCTCGACAACGGCCAGCACATCCTCCTCGGCGCCTATCGCGAAATACTCGAGGTGATGCGCCGCATCGGCGCCGACCCGGAGCAACTGCTCGAGCGTCGCCCGCTGCAGGTCGTCGATGATGCCGGCTTTCGCATGGCCTTGCCGAAATGGCCGGCGCCGCTCAATTTCGCCTGGGGCCTGCTGACCGCGCATGGCGTCGGCTGGCGTGAAAAGTTCGCCACCGCCCGCTGGATGCAGGGCGTCAAGGCGCACGGCTTTCGGCTGGCCATCGATACGACGGTCGCCGAATGGCTCGACGGCGCCGGCCAGACCGGCGAACTGCGCCGCCACCTGTGGGAACCGCTCTGCCTTGCCGCCATCAACATTCCCGCCGAACGCGCCTCGGCCCAAGTTTTCGCCAACGTGCTGCGCGACAGCCTGGGCAGTGCGCAGCGCGAAGATACCGATCTACTGATGCCGCGCGTCACCCTTGGGCAACTGCTGCCGGAACCGGCGACACGGTGGCTGGCCGCCAACGGTTCGACGCTACGCCTCGGCCACCGTGTCGCCAACCTCGCCCCGCTGCCGCATGGCATCGCGGTCGATGGCGAAATCCACGATGCCGCCATCGTCGCCACCGCGCCGCAGCATGCCAGCCAACTGTGGCCGGCGCTCGCCGCCGAATTCGATTACGAGCCGATCGTCACGGTCTACCTCCAGTTCGCGGCAAAAACCCGCCTCGCCTTTCCCCTGCACAAGCAGTCCGGAAAATACGGCCAGTGGGTCGTCGACCGCGGCAGGGGCCTGCTCGCCTGCGTGCTCAGCGGCCACGGCGCTTGGGAAGCGCTCGGCGAAGCCGAACTGGTCGCCGCCCTCGTCGCCGAACTCGCCCTGCCGACGCCGCCGACCTGGCACAAGGTCATCTGTGAAAGGCGCGCCACCTTCGCCTGCCACCCGAACCTCGCGCGTCCCGATCACCGGACGCCCGACCCGCGCATCCTGCGCGCCGGCGACTACACTTGGGCCGAGTATCCGGCAACGCTCGAAGGCGCCGTGCGCAGCGGCCGGCGCGCCGCTCACGCGCTGCTCGGAAACGACTATAATCCGACGTCATGAAACGCCTGCACTCCGTCCTGTTGCTCGCCGTCGGCCTGACCGCCACGGTTGCCGATGCCGGCGAGGACTGGTTACTGCCGCCGAAGGCAAGGTACGCCGCCCCGTCCCCTGCCCCGGTTGTCATCGGCGACGACTGGGCCATCGAACTCGGCCGCCAGCTCGCCCTCCTGAAACAGCAACCGGATAACCGCGAAGCGCGCAAGGCCGCCTGGGTCGCCGCCATGCGCCTCGGCCTGTTCGGGCAGGCCGCAGCGCTGGAAGCGCCGCTCTCCGCCGACGAACGGCGGGCGATGGAAGGCGACCGCATCGCCCTCGACATCCGCTACGGCATCGTCGACCGCAACACCCTGCGCGGACCGGAGCGCTTTTTCCTCCTCGACAAGGCGTTGACCGCAACCGACCCGCTCGCCGCCGAAATCTTCGCCGGCAAGGCGCCGGATGCCGAAGACCAGCGCCGCCTGACCGACCGCCTAAGCGCGCTGGCCGCCCGCCGTCGCGCCGTCGATGCAGTCAAGCTTTACGAGGCCCTGCGCCAGCGCGACATCCCCGTGCCGCTGTGGTCCGAGCGCGACATCGCCGGCAGCTACCTCGAACTGCGCCGCCCGCAGGAAGCGCTGGTCCTCTACCAACGGGCGGTCTACGCCAACCCGGACGATTTCGACGCCAATCTCGGCCTCTTCTACGCGCTGGTCGAGACCGAGCAGCTCGACGCCGCCACCGAACACATCGACCGCTACGCCGCGCGCCTGCCGGAACGCCGCCACCTCGACGGCCGCTACAACGGCGAACGCCTGAGCTCCGACATCACCGCCGACCGCGTCCGCCTCTTCGCCGACCGCCTCGTCGAAGCGCAGGAGCGCATCGACGCCCGCCACGACGCCATTCCCTACAACAGCGAGGCGCGCCAGTCGTCCGCCAGCCTCGCCCTGGCCCGCGGCTAGCCGCAGCAGGGCGACGAGATGCTGCGCCGCACGCTCGGCTCCGACCCGATCAACCCGGCGCTACACGCCGACCTTTCCGAAAACCGCCTGACCCTGCAGGACTGGTCGGCCGCCCGCGCCGCGCTCGATTACGCCGCAGGCCTCGCCGTGCGCCGCGCCAGCCGCAGCTACGAGCTGTACGACAGCTACGAACTCTATGTCGAAGCCGGCTACGGCGAAGGACAGGACGTCAATTACTTCGGCAGCCGCGACTGGTCGATCGACAGTTTTCTCTACAGCCGCCCGATCGCCGAGAACTGGCGCGTCTTCGCCCACAACTATTCCGCCAGCGCCGATTTCTACGGCGAAAACCAGACCTGGATCCGCACCGGCGCCGGCGCCGAATGGCGCCACCTCGGCTGGCGGCTGACCGGCGAGGTCAACGGCGGCAGCGGCGTCAAGGCCGGCGCCACCGGCACCGTGCGCTGGAAGCCTGACGACACCTGGACCTTTTACGGCGCCGCCGAAAGCGTGACCAACCAGATTCCGCTGCGCGCCGTCGCCGACGGCGTCCACGCCAGCCGGCTCAGCGTCGGCGCCGACTGGCGCCAGCACGAATCGCGCAAGCTCGCGCTCGGGGTCTATTCCAGCGATTTCTCCGACGGCAACCTGCGCACCGGCGTCAACGCCTCCTGGTCCGAGCGCTGGGCCAGCGGCCCCAAATGGATGTTCGAGACCATCCTCGGCGCCGACGCCTCGCGCAATTCGCTCGATACCAGCGTCAATTACTTCAACCCGAAAAGCGACCGTTCCCTGTGGTTGACCGCAGCCATCGAAAACCTCACCTGGCGCAGCTACGACCATGCCTTCCGTCAGCGCCTGGCGCTGACCGGCGGCACCTACTGGCAGGAAGGCTACGACGCCGGCGCCATCGAGGCCATCGAATACAGCCACCGCTGGGAACTCGACCGCGACCTTTCGCTGCGCTACGGCATCGGCCGTATGCTGCGCCCCTACGACGGCGAACGTGAAGGGCGCACCTTCGCCAACCTGGTCCTGCTATGGCGCTTCTGATCCGCACCCTCCTCGCCGCCCTGCTGGCGCTCGCCGCCGCGCTGGCAACGGCCGCCGACGCCCGCTTCATGGCCCTCAGCTACCACGAGGTGCTCGCCGACAACGAGCCGATGACGCCGACCGCCGTCCGCGCCAGTGACCTCGCCCGCCAGTTCGCCTGGCTCCAGGCCAACGACTACCACCCGGTCAGCGTCGACCAGATCCTCGCCGCCCGCGCCGGCGGCCTGCCGCTGCCGCCCAACGCCATCCTGCTGACCTTCGACGACGGTTTTCTCGATGCCTACACCCGTGCCTTCCCGCTGCTCAAGCTGTTCAACTACCCGGCGGTGATCGCCCTGGTCGGCAAATGGATGGACGTGCCGGACGGCCAGATGGCCGACTACGACGGCAAACCCGTACCGCGCGGCAAATTCCTCAACTGGGCGCAGGTGCGGGAGATGCAGGCCTCGGGGCTGATCGAAGTCGCCTCGCATTCCTACGACCTGCACCACGGCATCCTCGCCAACCCGCAGGGCAACACCCAGCCGGCAGCGACCACGCGCCTGTATGCCGACGGCCGCTACGAGGACGATGCCGCCTACCTCGCCCGCCTGCGCGCCGACCTCCGCGACAGCATCAGCCAGCACACCGGCAAGGCACCTCGCATCATCGTCTGGCCCTACGGGCGCAGCAACCGTGCTGCCCAGGAAGTCGCCTCGCAGTTGGGCATGCCCATCGGCCTGACGCTGATCGACGGCTTCAACGACGCCGCCACGCCGACCGCCGTCTGGAAGCGCCAGCTGATCGAGAACAGCCCGTCGCTCCAGGCCTTCGCCGAAATGCTGCGCGTCACCTGGGATCCGAGCCCGGCGCGCAGCGTCGAGGTCGATCCCGGCACCTGGCCGCCCGGCGAGGACGGCCTGTCGCCGACCCTCGACCGCCTGCTGACGTTGAGCCCCAACATCGCCTTCGTGCGGCCGGCTGTTATTCGCGACGGCCGTGAAATGGCTCTGTTTCCGACCAAACTGCGGCCCGTCGCCATTGACCAGCTGAACCACATCGCCTGGCAGACCGAGCGCCGGGCCGGCGTCCCGGTTTTCATCGACCTGCCTGCCGCCTGGCTGGACGAACCGGAACTGGTCGCCGACCTCGCCCGCCAGGT
>WBZU01000552.1_pt1 | contig 31768 bp, 29 predicted proteins | sample 5204311 | NCBI WGS metagenome assembly WBZU01 (sample SAMN12344359, study PRJNA552823) | activated sludge metagenome | biome: Activated sludge suspended growth; feature: Nitrification reactor; material: Wastewater; isolation source: activated sludge from nitrification reactor of wastewater...
ACCGTCCACCAAGACTTCGACGGCACCTGGACCGGCACCTGGAACTGCGGCGCCCTCGAAGGCGCCGTGCGGCGGTCGATCCTCGACGCCTTCGAACGAGCCGAGTACGAGGCCGACTGGGCCAAGGCCCGAGCCGACCTCGGCGACGACGCCACCCACGCCGACCTCGCCCGCACCGACGCCCAGCGCCGCAGCGACGCCCTCAGCGAGATCTTCCGCTGCGCCGCCGACCACCACGCCGCGGCCCCCGGCGGCGCCCCCATCCTCACCACCCTCCTCATCGACCAAGCCACCTTCGAAGCCGAACTCCGCCGCCAGGCCGGCGCCCACCCCCCGCCGACCGGCCACCGTCCCGACCCCACCGGCCTCCGCCTCGACCCCGACGGCGAGCCGGACACGGACCGCGGCGGCGGGCAGCGGGGGCCATCCGCGCCGGATACGGGGACCAACGTGCCGCCCCCGCCGCCCACGCCGACCCGGCCACCCAGACGGGTGCGGCCCACCTGCTCCACCCTCGACGGCCAACCCCTCCCCCCATCCGAGGTGCTCGCCGCCGCGCTCTGCGGCGAGGTCCGCCGCGCCGTCATCGGCGCCGGCTCCGTGGTCATCGACCTCGGCCGCCGCCAACGCCTCTACACCGGACCCGCCGCTGCGGCCCTCAAGCTCCAGCTCACCACCTGCGCCTGGCCCGGCTGCCACGTCCCCGTCACCCACTGCCAAGGCGACCACCTCACCCCCTGGCGCAACGGCGGAAGTACGAGCCCTGGCAACGGGGCACCCCTCTGCGGGACGCACAACCGAACCAAGGAACAGGGCTACCGCATCACCCGCGACCAGCTCGGAGACCTCCACGTCCACCGCCCCGACGGCACCGAGATCACCTGAGCGCGCCACCGCGCGCCCTGCCTCAGCGGTCGAGGTGGATGCCGGCGCCGAACACGAGCTGATCGTCGTCGACGGCGGCGGCCACACCTGGCCCGGCGCCGCCCCCGCCTCCGCCCCCGACTTCGCTACTGGACCTGGCTGAGCTCCCGCCGCAGGTCCTTGATCTCGTCTCGCAGGCGGGCGGCGTACTCGAAGCGCAGCTCCTGGCTGGCGGTGGCCATCTCCTCCTCGAGGGTGTGGATCAGGCGGGCCAACTCGTCGCCGGGCAGCTCGGCCAGCTCGCGGCGCCGCCGGGCCTCGGCCTCGGTCTCGCGGCGGCGCTGGCGTTCGGGGACCGGGGCGTCGGTGCTCGGGCGGAGGTAGGCGAGGATGTCGGTGACGGCCTTGCGGACGGTCTGCGGGTCGATCCCGTGCTCGGCGTTGTAGGCCTGCTGGAGGCCGCGGCGGCGGTTGGTCTCGCTGATGGCCCGCTGCATCGAGTCGGTCACCGTGTCGGCGTACATGATCACCTGGCCCTCCACGTTGCGGGCGGCGCGGCCGATCGTCTGGATCAGCGACGTCTCGCTGCGCAGGAACCCCTCCTTGTCGGCGTCGAGGATCGCCACCAGGCTCACCTCGGGCAGGTCGAGCCCCTCCCGCAGCAGGTTGATGCCCACCAGCACGTCGAACTCGCCGAGGCGCAGGTCTCGGAGGATCTCGATGCGCTGGATCGTGTCCACCTCGGAGTGCAGGTACCGGACCTTGACGCCCAGCTCGAGGAGGTAGTCGGTCAGGTCCTCGGACATCTTCTTGGTGAGGGTGGTCACCAGCACGCGGTCGCCCTTGGTGACCCGCTCGTTGATCTGGGCGATCAGGTCGTCGATCTGGCCCTTGGTGGGCTTGACGATGATCTCGGGGTCGACCAGGCCGGTGGGCCGCACCACCTGCTCGACCACGTTGGTGGACACCTCCAGCTCGTAGGCGCCGGGCGTGGCCGAGAGGAACACCACCTGGCCCACCCGCTCCATGACCTCCTCGAAGCGCAGCGGCCGGTTGTCGGCCGCCGACGGCAGCCGGAAGCCGTGCTCGATCAGCTGCTCCTTGCGGGAGCGGTCGCCCTCGTACTGGCCGTGGAGCTGGGGGACGGTCTGGTGGCTCTCGTCCATCACCACCACGAAGTCCTTGGGGAAGAAGTCGAGCAACGTGTTCGGCGCCACCCCCGGGCCCCGCCCGTCGATCGGCGCCGAGTAGTTCTCGATCCCGTTGCAGAACCCGACCTCGGCCATCATCTCGAGGTCGTACTGGGTGCGCATCCGCAGGCGCTGGGCCTCGAGCAGCTTCCCCTCGCCCTCGAAGAAGGCCAGCCGCTCCTGGAGCTCCTTCTCGATCCGGCCGATCGCCTTGGCCATGCGCTCCTCGCCGGCGACGTAGTGCGTGGCCGGCAGGATCATCGCCTCCTCCAGCGTGCCCACCGTCTCGCCGGTGGTGGGCTCGACCACCACGATCCGCTCGACCTCGTCGCCGAACAGCTCGATCCGCAGCGGGTGCTCGTCGTAGGCGGGGTGGACCTCGATCACGTCGCCCCGCACCCGGAACTTCCCCCGGACGAGGTTCATGTCGTTGCGGTCGTACCGCAGGTCGACCAGGCGCCGCAGGAACTGGCGCTGGTCGATCTCCTCGCCCACCTCCACTCGCAGGAGCTGGTTGCGGTACTCCTCGGGCGACCCGAGGCCGTAGATGCACGACACCGAGGCGACGACGATCACGTCTCGTCGGGTGAGCAACGAGGCGGTGGCGGAGTGGCGCAGCCGCTCGATCTCGTCGTTCACCGACGAGTCCTTCTCGATGTAGGTGTCCGAGGCCGCCATGTACGCCTCGGGTTGGTAGTAGTCGTAGTAGCTGACGAAGTACTCCACCCGGTTGTGGGGGAAGAACTCGCGGAACTCGCTGGCCAGCTGGGCGGCCAACGACTTGTTGGGCGCCAGCACGAGGGTGGGCCGCTGGTACTGCTCGATCGCCCAGGCGATGGTGGCGCTCTTGCCCGACCCGGTGATGCCGAGGAGGGTCTGGAACCGCTCGCCGCCCTCGACGCCCTCGGCCAGCGACGCGATCGCCTTGGGCTGGTCTCCGGCCGGGCCGAACGGCGACACGACCTGGAACGGGACGGGGGGCTTGGCCATCCCGGCAGCCTACGGAGGGGGGGTGACAGCGCCGCCGGCGTCGCGCAGGCCCTCGATCCACGCCCACGCCCGCTCGATCTCCCGGGCCAGGTCGTCCAGGTCGCCGGAGTTGTCGACGACGTGATCGGCCCGGGCCACCCGCTCGGCGCGACCGGCCTGGCGGGCGATGCGGGCCCGGGCGTCGTCCTCGCGGAACCCCCGGTGGGCGACGAGGCGAGCCACGGCCACCTCGGGGTCGACGTCGACCACCAGCAGGGCGTGGAGGTCGTCCCGGCCCGACTCGACCAGCAGCGGCACGTCGAGGAGCACCACGTGGTCGGTGGCGGCCACCTCCTCCAACCGCCGGGCGATCTCGGCGCCCACCGCCGGGTGGACGATGGCGTTGAGGTCGGCCAGGGCGGCCGCGTCGGTGAAGACGATGTCGGCCACCGCCTGGCGGTCGAGGGTGCCGTCGGCCCGCAGCACCTCCTCGCCGAAGCGCTGGACCATCGCCGCCAGCACCGGGGTCCCGGGGGCCTGGAGCTCGTGGACGATGGCGTCGGCGTCGATCACCACCGCCCCCCGCTCGGCCAGCGCCGCCGACAGCGTCGACTTTCCCGACCCGATCCCTCCGGTCAACCCGATCAGCAGCACCGCGCCACGGTAGGGCGCCGCCGCATCCCGACCGCAGGACCGGGGCGGCCGTAACCTCGACCCGTGTCGACCCGCACCGCCGCCGCTGACGACGGCGTCGTCGCCGCGTCGTTGGGCGAGCTCGATCCGAACGCGGCCCGGGACCAGGTCGCCGCCTTCCGCCCGGCGATCCTCGCCATCCGGGGTGGCACCACCGCGATCTCGGTCGCCCTGGCCGGGCCCGCCTTCGCCGACCGGGACGGCTGGGTCATCTTCCTCTGCGCCGTGGTGGTCGCCTACAACGTCTTCCGGATCGTGCGGCCGGTCCGGTACGTGGACGACACGTCGAGCATGGTCCGCCTGCTGCTCGAGGTCGGCTTCCACGTGCTGGTCGTGGCGCTGTCGGGGTTCTGGGACTCGCCGTTCGTCTTCGCCCTGATCACCTCGGTGATGGTCGCCGGCTTCGCCCGGGGGTTCGGGTTCGCCCTGCGCACCTCGATCGCCGCCGCGCTGGCCGTGTCGGTCCCGTTCCTGCTGGCCAAGACCTCCACCCTCGACGACCTGCGCACCGCCACCCAGTGGACCTTCGAGCTGATCGTGGTCGCCCTGCTGGCCGGCTACGCCCGGCGGGTCACCGGCGAGGCGGACCGCCAGCACAACCTCGCCCTCGACCGCCTCGGCCGCCTCGCCGACGCCAACCTGCTCCTCCACTCGCTGCACCGCGTCGCCCAGACGCTGCCGGCGTCGCTCGACCTCGAGGAGGCGCTGGACACCACGATCAGCCGGATCAAGGACCTCTTCGAGTTCGACGCCGCCGCCCTGCTCCTGCTCGACGAGACCGACGGCACCTGGGTGGCGGCCCGGTGGGACGGGGTCCGGCCGGCGCCGTCCTACACCACCGCCGAGCTCCCCCCGCCGGCGCTCGAGGCGGTCGACCTGCGCCATCCTGTCGTGATCGACGAGCTGCTGATCGACGGGCCCGGCCTGTGCGCCGAGATGGCGTCGGGGCTCTACGCCCCGCTGCCGGCCCGTGACGCCACCATCGGCCTGGTCGTCCTCGAGCACCGGGAGCACCACCACTTCCGCCTCCGGGACCAGGAGCTGCTGGACGGCTTCGTCGAGCCCGCGGCGCTGGCGATCGACAACGCCCGCTGGTTCGCCCGGCTCCGCACGGTCGGCGCCGACGAGGAGCGGACCCGCATCGCCCGGGACCTCCACGACCGCATCGGCCAGTCCCTCGCCTACCTCGCCTTCGAGCTCGACCGCATCGTGAAGGCCGACGCCAACGGCAAGCCGGTCACCGAGCAGCTCTCCTCGCTGCGCAACGACGTGCGCGGCGTGGTCGGCGAGGTGCGCGACACCCTCTACGACCTGCGCACCGACGTGACCGACAGCGAGGACGTCGGCTCGATCCTCGGCGGCTTCCTCGACCGCGTGCGGGCCCGCAGCGAGCTCGAGGTCACCCTGGTCACCCGGGGCGACGGCCGGCTCCCGCTGCTCCAGGAGCGCGAGCTGTGGCGCATCGCCCAGGAGGCCGTCACCAACGTCGAACGCCACGCCCGCGCCGGCAAGGTCTCCGTCGAGTGGACCTGCGACGGCCGGCGGGCGCTGCTCCAGGTCGTCGACGACGGCATCGGCTTCCCCGAGGGCCGAGCCGGCCGCCTCGACAGCTACGGCATCCTCGGCATGCGCGAGCGGGCGGCCAGCATCGGGGCCAGCCTCGACGTGTCCGGATCACCCGGTCAGGGGACCGTCGTGCGCTGCGAGATCCACGCCTCCTGAGCGGGCCTGCGCGAGGATGACCGCCGTGGCCGTACGCCTGATGCTCGCCGACGACCATCGCATGCTGCGCGAGGGCCTCCGCCGGAGCCTGAGCGAGGAGGGCTTCGACATCGTCGGCGAGGCGGCCGACGGCGAGGAGGCGGTCGCCCTCGCCGGCCAGCTCCAGCCCGACGTGGTGCTGATGGACGTGACGATGCCGGGCGTCGGCGGCGTCGAGGCCACCCGCCGCCTCCAGGCCGCCCACCCCCAGATCCGGGTCGTCATGCTCACGATGCACGCCGACGAGAGCGTGGTGGCCGACGCGCTGCGGGCCGGCGCCGTCGGGTACCTGGTCAAGGACTGCAGCACCGACGAGATCGCCGACGCCATCCGCCAGGCGGCCAGCGACGACGCCTCGCTCTCCCCCGAGCTGGCCGGCGCCATGCTGGCCGAGGTGCGGCGGATCGACCCCGACCAGCCCGAGGAGTCCGACCGCGTCGTCACCAAGCGCGAGGTCGAGGTGCTCCAGCTGATCGCCGACGGCTGCTCCACCCCCGAGGTGGCCGAGCAGCTCTACATCAGCCAGAAGACGGTGAAGAACCACCTGGCGTCGATCTACCACAAGCTCGACGCGAGGGATCGCACCCAGGCGGTCCTCCAGGCCGTCCGCATGGGCATCGTCCGCCTGAGCTGACCTGCGCCCCGCCCGGCGCGGGAGCCCCTACTTGCAGTTGGCCGGGATCGCCGAGCCGGAGTAGGCGGCGCTGAAGCACGACTGCGACTTGTTGAAGCCGCCGCCGGTGCTCGACCCGAAGAACGACACGGCGCCGAACACGACGATGGCGATCAGCGCCAGCAGCAGCGCGTACTCGATGAGGCCGGCGCCCCGTTCGTCACGGCGGCGGGACCCCTTCGGCTTGGTGATGTGGTGGGTGGTCACGCCCGCTGCCTCCTGGCCCGGATTGCTCATCGTCTCCATCGGCGCCCGCCGCCGCCGCCTGCATGGGCCATGCGGACCAAATCGGTCGCGCCGTCAGCGGACGGGCACCGCCACCAGCCACTTCTCGTCGCGGTACACGACCTTCCAGCCGTCGTCGTGGGCCAGCCACCGGCCGAAGTCGGTGTCGCGATCCCACAGGACCGCGCTGGCGTTCGCCCGATCGAGCACCGCCTGGTAGCTGCGAGCGGGCCGCAGGAGCTGCGTGTAGTCGGCGATCACCGAGGCCGGGTACATGTCGACGCGGTCGTCGAAGTAGGTCCGGACCTCGTCGGGCCCGTAGGCGAACTCCAGGTAGTTGCCCACGTAGTCGCGGCTGACCACCCGGGTGTCGAGCCCGAGGAGCCCCTCGGTGCGCATCCAGCGGGCGGCGTCTTCGGGATAGGGGGCGAAGGCGGTGTTCGGGCCCCGCACGCCGGCGACCACGACGAGGCCGAGCAGCAACGCCAGGGCGATGCCCACCGGGCGCAGGAGCCGGGGGCGACGGGTGCCGTCGAGCGACCCGAGCCCGGCCAGCGCGCCGGCCAGCAGCGGCGTGGCCACGATCGACGCCTGGAGGATGTTGCGGGTGCTCGACACCGCCGCCAGCCCGAACACCAGCGCCGGCAGCAGGGCCCGCCAGCGCCGGTGGCGGGCCACGATCAGCACCAGCAGGAGGATCATCTGGAGGGCGAAGAACCGCTCGACGCCGCGGTGCCAGGTGGGCGGCTCCCACTCGGCCACCCCCTCGAACGCGCTGCGCTTGGAGAGGAGCTGGAGCGGGAAGGTCAGCAGCTTCGGGCCGATCGGGCCGATGGCGGCCAGGGCGGTCCCGAGGGTCGCCCACGCCAGGGCCCGCAGCTCGACCCGCGGCCGCTGCCGGGTGTCGAGCCAGCGGCCGGCCGCCACCAGCACGAGGTAGGCCAGGCCGAAGGGGAACGAGCCGTGGACGTTGGCCCACAGCCACATCACCGGCACGAGCCAGCGGGGATCGAGGCGATCCTCGGCGGCCAGCAGCACCAGCGCGAGTCCGAGGGCGCCGAACAGCAGCGGGCGCTCGACCCACAGCCCGGTGCCCATGCACACCACCAGGCCGACGGTGATCGCCCGGCCGACGACGCTGGCCGTCGGCTTGGCCAGCGCCCAGAGCACGCCGATCAACGCCACGATCACCGCGGCGTTGATCACCCGGATGCCCACGAGGCCGACGGTCCGCTCGGCGCCGGCGTAGAGCACGCTGGCCCCCCAGCTCTGCACGGTCCAGGGGTCGCCGTGGGCGGTGAACGAGTAGGGGTCGACCGACGGCACGCCGCCCCGGTCGAAGATCAGCCGGCCAGTGGCGAGGTGGGTCAGGAAGCTGTTGTCCTGGAGCGGCGACAGGCCGATCTTGACGCCGACGACCAGCAGCAGCAGCAGGACCACGCCCTCGATCGAGGGGTGCCGCCAGTCGAAGCGGCTCGGGACCGAGGAGTCGGCCGTGGCGTCGTCCGCGGCGTGGGCGGCGGGATCTCCGTGGACGGTGCGCTCCAGGCCCGGCTCGTCGGCGGTGTCGGTGGGCGCGTCCAGGGTGGCGATGGCGCCCATCCGATCACATCGTCTTCGAGATGTTGATGATGGCCGGGCCGATCACGACGACGAACAGCGCCGGGAAGACGCAGAACACCATCGGGATCATCATCTTGACCGGGGCCTTCTGGGCCCGCTCCTGGGCCAGCTGGCGTCGCTTGATGCGCATCTCGTCGGCCTGGGCCCGCAGCACCCGGCCGATCGACACGCCGAAGGTGTCGGCCTGGAGGATGGCGAGCACGAAGGACCGCAGCTCGGGCACGTCGGCCCGCCGCTCCATGGCCCGCATGGCGTCGGCCCGGCTGGCACCGGCCCGCACCTCGCCGAGCATCCGGGAGAACTCCTGGGTCAGCGGGCCGGGGACGGCGTTGACCACGCGGTCGAGGGCCTGTTCGAAGCCGAGGCCGGCCTCGACGCTGATCACCAGCAGGTCCATCACGTCGGCCAGCGACTTGCGGATCTCGAGCTGGCGCTCCTCCACCCGCCGGTTGAGGATGGCGTCGGGGCCGTAGACGAGGATCGCGCCGAGGAGGCCGGCCACGATCAGCGCCATCATCCCCTTCATGTGCAGCACCCCGAAGACCAGGATGAACATCACCGGGGCCAGCGCGAAGCCGACGACCTTGATGGCCACGAAGCGGTCGACCGCGTCGGGCGACGTGTTGCCGCTCGACACCAGGCGCTCGCGCACCTTCTCGACGTAGCCGTCGGGCGTGTAGCGGCGGCCGACCTTGGTCAGCGTGCCGACGACGGGGGCGACGGTGCGGTCGCGCATCGGCGCCAGGAGCTCCTGGTCGCGGACGCTCTCGACCTCGTAGCCGTCGAGCTGGCGCAGCGAGGCGCGGACGGTCGCCTTCTCGTCGGCGGTCGACGCGACCGCCCAGATGGCGACGGCCACGGCGGTCGCGGCGAGGAGCAGGGCAAGGAGAAGCATCAGGTCCTCAGATCTCGATGTTGATGATCTTCTTCATCCAGATGAAGCCGATGCCCGCCGACACCGACGCCAGCCCCATGAGGGCCTGGCCCATGCCGGTCTGGCTCAACGGCGCCATGTAGACGGGGTTCGACATCCACATGAAGCCGCCGAGGCCGATCGGCAGCAGGCCGAGGATGATGGCGGAGATCTTGCCTTCGGCGGTCAGCGCCGAGACGTCCCGGCGGAGCCGGTCGCGCTGGACCATCGTGTCGGCCACGGTGAGCAGCAGCTCGGCGAGGTTGCCGCCGACCTCCCGCTGGATGCGGACGGCCATGACCGCCCAGGCGAAGTCGGGCGAGTCCATGCGAGCGGCCACCGCCTCCATCGAGTCCTCGATCTCCCGCCCGAGGCGGGACTCGGTGACCACCCGGCGCAGCTCCTTGCCCATCGGCTCCTCGACCTCGCGGGACACCGCCTCCACGCCCTGCATGAGCGAGTAGCCGGCCCGGAGCGATCCGGCGAGCAGGTTGAGGGTGTCGGGCAGGAGGCTGACGAACTTCTTGGCCCGGCGAGAGGCGATGAAGTTGACGACCGCCGGCGGGACGAGGGCGACCAGCGCGGTCACCAGCAGGCCCGGCACGAGGCCGATGCCGAAGATGGCCCCGAGGCCCAGTACGACGATGCCGGCGCCGTAGAAGAACAGCGCCTCGGCGGCCCGCAGGGGGAGGTCGGCCCGTTCGAGCAGGCCCTCCACCTTGACCAGCAGGCCCTGGCGCTCGGCGAAGTCCTCGGTGAGCTCGACGGCCCGCTGGAGGATCGCGGTCTGGGCCAGCGCCCCGTCGCCCTCGGTCATCCCGCCGTCCTCGGCGTAGGGCTGGAGCATCGCGGTGAGCCCGGAGTTGTCCTTGGTGGCCAGGCTGGCGAAGGCGTAGGCCCCGAGGGCCATCGCCAGGCCGACCAGCGCGAACGCCACGAGGGCGCCGGTGCCGCTGCGCAGCCACGCCGGCCCGAACGAGGACGGCTTGGTCACGACCTGGCCGGTGGCGGCGCCCTCGACCTTGGCGCCGACCACGTAGGAGACCTCGCGCTTCTGGCTGCCGAGGCCGACGGTCACGTTGACCGAGCCCTGGGTGGCGTTGCTCTTGTAGGAGGCGACGAACTGGCTGTTGAGGGCGGTGCTGAAGGACTGGAACGCCGCCTTCACGTCCTTCTCGGAGGCGGCGGAGATGATCGTGCCGCCGGTGCGGGCGATGATCCCGCCGAGGTTCTTGGTGTCGGTCTGGCCGACGTGGTTCAGGTCGACCACGTACAGGGCGGCGCCGGAGGAGACCAGGGCGGCCCGGGTCGAGGCCAGCGACGCCTCGGAGGCGTCGTCGAAGCCGTCGGTCACCAGGACGATGTTGGGCTGGAGGTCGTCGACGCCGTCGAGCATCGAGGCCGCCTTGCGCAGGCCGTCGTAGAGGGCGGTGCGGCCGTCGCGGGGGGCGACGAGGTCCTCGACCGCCCCCTTGAGCTGGCCGGCGTCGCTCGAGAACCCAGACTCGACGGTCACGTCGTTGGTGAAGCTGACCACCGCCATCTGGTCGCCCGAGCCGAGCTGGTCGACCAGCGTGTCGATGCCGGCCTTGGCCCGGGTGAGGGCGCCGTCGTCGGCCATCGAGCCGGAGACGTCGACCAGCACCACGGTGGCCAGGCGGGTGCCGGCCTTGCGCAGCGGCACCAGCGGCTGGAGCTGCTGGGACACGCCGTCCTCGCGCACCGTCAGCCCCGAGAGCGCCTCGGTCGAGCCGTTCCAGGCCAGGGTGATCTGGACGTTGTCCGAGTCGGTGGCGTCGATGCCGCGGACGGTGAGCACCGGGTCGGCGGTGTCGGCCAGCGCGGCAGGCGCGACCACGAAGGCCACGATCGAGGCGACCGCGGCCGCGAGGAGCGGACGCAGCACCCGAGGACCACGGCGGGTGCGGTTCACCACTGCCCGGCCCCCCGCTTGGCGAAGGCCTCCGGCTGGAACACCTCGGGGCCGAGGCGGATGCCCTGGTCGGCGAGCTTCTCGGCGAACTTGGGGCGCACGCCGGTGGCCTTCAGGTGGCCCCGGTAACGCCCGTGCTCGTCGACGCCCATGCCGAAGTCGAACAGGAAGACGTCCTGGGTCGTGATGACGTCGCCCTCCATGCCCTGGATCTCGGTGATGTGGGTGATGCGGCGGGAGCCGTCTCGGAGGCGGGTGAGCTGCACGATGCAGTCGATGGCCGAGGCCATCTGCTCCCGGATGGCCCGGATCGGCAGGTCGAAGCCGGCCATCAGCACCAGGGTCTCGAGACGGGCGAGGGTGTCTCGGGGGCTGTTGGCGTGGACGGTGGTCAGCGAGCCGTCGTGGCCGGTGTTCATGGCCTGGAGCATGTCGAGGGCCTCGCCGGCACGACACTCCCCCACCACGATGCGGTCGGGCCGCATGCGAAGGCTGTTCTTGACGAGGTCACGGATGGTGATCTGGCCCTTGCCCTCGATGTTCGGCGGCCGGGCCTCCATCGCCAGCACGTGCTCCTGGTGGAGCTGGAGCTCCTTGGCGTCCTCGACGGTGACGATGCGCTCGTCGCCGGGGATGAACGACGACATGACGTTGAGCGCCGTCGTCTTCCCGGTGCCGGTACCGCCGGAGATGATGATGTTGAGCTTGCCGACCACCATGGCCTGGAGGAACCGGGCCGAGGCGGCGTTGAGGGTGCCGAACCGGATCAGATCGTCGATCTGGTACGGGTCCTTGGAGAACTTCCGGATGGTGAGGAAGGGCCCGCCGATGGCCAGCGGATGGATCACCGCGTTGACGCGGGATCCGTCGGGGAGGCGGGCGTCGCAGAGGGGCTGGGCCTCGTCGATGCGCCGGCCGACCTGGCCCACGATCTTGTCGATGATGCGGCGCAGGTGGGTGTCGTCCACGAAGGTGGCGCCGGTCTTCTCGACCTTGCCCTTGCGCTCGACGAACACCATGTCCGGCCCGTTGACCATGACCTCGGTGATGTCGTCGTCCTTCAGCAGCCGGTCGATCGGGCCGTAGCCGAGGATGTCGTCGGAGACGTCCTGGATCAGCTGCGCCTTGTCGGCCGCGGACAGCGGCGAGCGCTCCTGGGCCAGCGCCGACTGGAGCTGGTCCTGCACGCGGCGGCGCAGGTCGTCCTCCGACAGGCGCTTGTCGTAGAGGATCGGCCCGAGCTCGTCGATCAGGTGGTGGTGGATCTTCTGGCGGAGCTCGTCGAGCACCGGATCGCGCCGCTTGGTGGTCGGCCCGGCCCCGGTGCCCTGCTGCTCGTGGAGGCGCTTGTAGAGGGACACGCACCCCCATCGGCACCGCCGAGGAACCTGTGAGCCAAGCGACCCAGATGTCCCGAACTCCCTACTGCTCTCGCTCCACCGAGGTCAGACGCGCTCGCACCCGATCCGAGCGGATCGGGTGCGACGGGGTTCCGAGCGAAGCGAGCCCGGGGGGTGTGGGGGGCAGAGCTTGCGGAGCCCCCCACCGAGGGACGATCCGGCTTGCCGGTCGTCCCTCCGAGGGTGGGCGGCGCAGCCGTTCGACCAACTCGAGGAAGGGAGCGAGCGCAGCGAGCTCCCTGACGAGAAGCGTCAGCGCCAGCCGCGCTTCTTGTCGGTCTTGACGGGGGCGAAGCGGTCGGCGAGGGCTTCGAGGCTCTTGGAGATCGCCGCCCTGGGGGCGTCGAGGACGACCGGGGTGCCCTTGTTGACCGACTGGGGGACGACGATGTCGCTCGGGATCAGGGCGTCGGCCTTGACCTGGAGGGTGCGCTCGACCTCGCTGACCTCGAGCTTCACCTTGGAGTTGGCCCGGTTCAGGATCAGGTGGATCTTCGACATCGGCGTGTTGAGCAGGCGGAGGGTCTGGAGCCCGATCTTCACGTTCTTGATGTTCGGGATGTCCATGCCGGCGACGAGCATCACGTCGTCGCTGTCCTCGATCAGGCTGAGGACCACCTCGTTGAAGTAGGCCGGCGTGTCGACCACCACGAAGGCGCAGAACGAGCGCAGCAGGGCGATGATGCGGCTCATCTGGGCCGCACCGATCTGGTCGGCGAAGGCCGGCTCGAGCGGGGCGGGAAGGACCCGGAGGCCCGAGGGCTGGTGGGTGGCCAGCAGCGTCTCGAGGAACGGCACGTCGAGCCGGTCGATCGAGCCGACGGCGTCGACGATCGTGTGCTGGGGGGCCAGCTTGAGCATCACCGCGATGTCACCGAACTGGAGGTCGGCGTCGACCAGGGCGACCGGCCGATCCGAGCGCTGGGCGAGCAGCACGCCGAGGTTGGTGGCCAGCATCGACTTGCCGGCGCCGCCTTTCGTGGAGAACACGGTGATGACCCGGCCGCCCTCGGCGGGCTCCTCGTCGGTCGGGCCGCCGACCGGGGCGGGGCCCCGACCGGGGGTGACGAGGGTCTGGTCGACCCGGCGCACCGCCTCGTTGAGCTGACCGGTGTCCACCGGGGCGGCGAGCACGTCGCGGACGCCGCTGCGGATCGCCCGCTGGAACAGCTCGGTGGAGAGGTGGTCGGCGATCAGGATCGCCCCCACGTCGGGCCGGCGGGCCAGCAGGCCCTCGGCCCCGCTCATGCCGGGCGCCTCAGCGCAGGACGGGCCGAGCACCAGCAGGAGGGCGGCGCCGCGGTAGCGGTCCTCCACCCCGTCGAGCGAGGCGAGCGGGACCGCCCGCTCCCCGAGCTGCATGGCCAGGCGGCTCCGGATCGCCGGATCCTCCTCGACCACCACCAGGGGGGCGTTCGGTTCGGCTGCCTGGTAGTTCGACATGGCTCCTGCAGCGGTCGGGGACGACCAGTCGTCGGTTCGAAGATACTCGGTCATCGCAATCTTCCTGAGCCGAAGCGTCGTGGGCGGGCGGGGTGGGAACGGGTGGCGAGGGGGTCAGCCCTCGGAGCCCTCCGGGCCCTTGGGGCCGTAGGGGGTCATGAGCGAGGAGTCCTCGGCGGGGATCGCTGCGCTGGGATCGATCTCGGACTGGGGCACCGGCACGTAGTCGGCGGCGACCAGGGTGAGGTAGATCGCCCCGGGATCGAGCGAGGCGATGTACTGGGCGGCCCGGGTCGGGACGATCAGCGTGATCAGGCCGGCGTTGGTCGTGGTGGCCGCCGCGGTGGCGTCGGTGCCGGAGGCGGCCTCGGCGGTGCGGCCGGCCTGCGGGAGGGCGTTCTGGTCGACCGCCAGCACCTCGGCCTTCTGGTAGATGTACCGGGCCTGGGCGCCGAAGAGGACCTTCTGGGCGTCCTCGGAGGCGGCGTCGGCGTCGGTGATCTTGGTCGCCATGATGTTGACGTAGTCGCCGGGCTCGATCAGGCCGGCCACGCCGCGGACCGAGTCGACCTGGATCGAGATCGCGGTCTGGTCCTCGTTGCGGATCCGGGTGAGCCGCTCGGCGAAGGAGGTGCGGGCCGCCGGGTCGGAGGCGTCGACGAAGCTGTCGGTCAGCACCACCTGGTTCGGCACCAGGTCGTTCACCGCCACCTTGCCGCTGATGTCGGCGAGGTCGGTGATGGCGTTGGCCGGCTTGAACTTGCTCGGCATGTTCTCCTTGGCGATGTACGCCTGGGCCGAGGTGCCGTCGGTGCCACGGGGCACCGTCTGCTTGACCAGGTACACGGGCACCAGGGCGTTGTCCCCGTTGGCCTTGTCCTGGACGCCCTTGACGTAGTTCCAGACGAGGAACGACGACAGCAGGCCGATGGCCAGGGAGGCGACGAGGATGAGAGTCCGGCGTTGGCTCACCGAGGAACCCCTTGCTTCAGAGCGATCGATCCCGGGTTGGGACCGTCTGGCGACGGATGCCCATCGGCGGCTCGACGCCCGCTCGCAAGGGTTCGGGCGGGGATTTCTGGTCCGGGCGACCCACGCGGGCCGCCCGGAGGGGCCGGATCAGGCCTCGGCGTCGGCCTCGGCCGGCTCGGCGTCGGCCTCGACGGCCTCACCCGCGTCCGTGGCGGCGGTGCCGGCCTCGAGCTCCTCGGGGTGCTCGGCGTAGTACTCCGCCCACGCCTCCTGGGCCTCGGAGGTGTCGCCCCCGATGTAGTTGCCCTGGTCGTCGTAGGCGTGCTCGCCGAAGTGCTCCTGGTACTCGGCGGACACCACGCCGCCCTCGGCGGCCTGCTTGATCGACAGGCTGATCCGGCGGCGCTGGAGGTCGAGGTCGATGATCTTCACCCACAGCTCCTCGCCGGGGGTGACCACCTGCTCGGGCAGGTCGACGTGGTGGGCCGACATCTCCGAGATGTGGACCAGGCCCTCGATGCCGTCGCCCACCTGGACGAACGACCCGAACGGCACCAGCTTGGTGACCCGGCCGTAGACCAGCTCGCCCACTCGGTGGCTGGAGGCGAACTCCTGCCACGGGTCCTGCTGGGTGGCCTTGAGCGACAGGCTGATGCGCTCGCGGTCGAGGTCGACCTCGAGGACCTGCACGGTGATCTCGTCGCCCACCTGCACGACCGAGCCTGGGTGGTCGACGTGCTTCCAGGACAGCTCGGAGACGTGGACGAGGCCGTCCATGCCGCCGAGGTCGACGAAGGCGCCGAAGTTGACGACGCTCGACACCACGCCGGAGCGGATCTCGCCGGGCTTGAGGTTCTCGAGGAACTCCTCGCGCTGCTCCTTCTGGGTCTCCTCGAGCCAGGCCCGCCGGGACAGGACCACGTTGTTGCGGTTCTTGTCGAGCTCGATGATCTTGGCCTCGAGGGTGCGCCCGACGTAGGGGGCGAGGTCCCGCACCCGGCGCAGCTCCACGAGGGAGGCGGGGAGGAAGCCGCGGAGGCCGATGTCGATGATCAGGCCGCCCTTGACGACCTCGATCACCGGGCCGGACACGACGCCGTCCTCTTCCTTCTTCTTCTCGATGTCGCCCCACGCCCGCTCGTACTGGGCCCGCTTCTTCGACAGGACGAGGCGGCCGTCCTTGTCCTCCTTGGTGAGGACCAGGGCCTCGATGCGGTCGCCCATCGACACGACCTCGGAGGGGTCGACGTCGTTGCGGATCGACAGCTCGCGGCTGGGGATGACGCCCTCGGACTTGTACCCGATGTCGAGCAGGACCTCGTCCTTGTCCACCTTGACCACGGTGCCCTCGACGATCTGGCCGTCTTCGACGCTCACCAGCGTGCCGGCGATGGCGTCTTCGAAGGAGACGTCGAGGTCGTTGGCGGTGATCTGCCGCGGCACGTACTCGTCGGCGTCGGGGGCGGTGAGGGTCTGGTCGGACACGGAAGCTCTTCTCGGTGGATGGGAGTAGGCGATGGGAAGGCTCCGAGCGCGCGGAACGGCGCACAGGGAACGCACGAGGCTAGCACCGGCCTCGCTCGACCCTCCAAGGCCGCGAAGGGGGCCGCGGGGCGAGCGGCTCAGGCGGGGCGGCGGGCGAGGAGGAGGAACTCCTCGTGGCCGACGTCGGGCCGGTTCGGGCCGTACTCCCCCGGCCGGACCGACCACAGGTGCTCGACCGCCAGCCCGGCCCGGGCGGCCAGGAGGCGCAGCTCGCGGGGGGTGAAGCAGGTGGTCCAGAGGTCGACCTCGGCCGCCGTGCCGGCTTCGTCGCGGATCTCGGTGCGCTCGTGGTTGACCCCCCGCTCGGCGTCGAAGGACCCGCGCTCGTCGTCGAGCCAGCGCACCTGGAAGTAGGCGCTGAACGCGGAGACGGCCAGGGGGGCGCCGGGGCGCAGGGCCCGCACCATCCCGTCGAGCACCACGCTGTCGGGGTCGATCGGGTGCTCGGGCGATCCCGGGCCGCCGTCGGCCAGCCCGAAGGCGCCCTGGCAGAGGGAGAGGGCGGCGTCGAACTCGGCGTCGAAGGGCAGGGCGCGGGCGTCGAGCCGCTCGAAGGTGACGCCGGCGGGGGCGTCGCGGCGGGCCAGTTCGACGAACCGCTCGCTGATGTCGACGCCGTGGACCTCGATGCCCCGGCGACCGAGGGCGTGGGCGTGGCGGCCGGGGCCGCAGCCCACGTCGAGCACCCGCATGCCCGGTTCGAGGCCGAGCGCCTCGACCAGGAACCCGACCTCCTGCTCGGTGCCCTTGGTGAAGGAGTACCGCAGGTAGGCGTCGCCGAGGTGGTCCGCGAGGTCCTCGAACCAGTGGTCGCGCTCGGCCCCGGTCACGTGGGCTCCTCGCGGAGGACCACGGCGGTGTGGCGGCCGTCGACGACGGTGGCGGCAGGGTCGAGCACGTAGCCCTGCGGGTGGGCGAAGTCGGCCAGGGCCTCGGGATCGGGACCGTTGCCCTGGAGCAGCCATCGGACGATCGAACCCTTGAGCAGCTTGTTCCAGTGCGAGACCACCTGGCCACGCCGATCGAGGAACCGCACCGTCACCCGCCGCGCCGGCTGGAGGCGGGACCAGTCGACCGCCGCTGCGTGCTCGTTGGGGAGCAGGTCCCAGACCACGGCGCGGCGCACCCGGGGCTCGAGGGCGGCGGTGATCGGGTCGCGCCACCAGCGCGAGAGCGTGCCCAGGCCCTCGACCCGGGCGCCCATCTTCAGCCGGTAGTCGGGGATCGGATCGGACGGCGCCACCAGGCCCCAGAGGCCCGAGACGATCAGCAGGTCCCGCCGCTTGCGGCGCCGAGCCGCGGGGTCGAGCGTGGCGGCGTCGAGCTCGCGGTAGAGCACGCCGGTGTAGCGCTCGATCGCCCGCCGGGTGGGGGCGGTGCGCACCGGGTGGTCCGGGCCGAGGGCGTCGAGCAGGCGGAGGCGGAACGGGTCGAGCTCCTCGACCGCCATGGTGCCGGGCCGCCACGGCCGCCCGCGCCCCCCGACGGCCTTGCCCTCCGACGGAGGCAGGAGGATCAGGGTCCGGGCCGGCACGGGGGCCGACGTTACCGAGCGCCCTCGGGCCCCCGGCACCGCCGCCCCTACGATCGGACGATGGTCCGTGCCGACGTCGAGCCCCTGCCCACCGGCGACGAGAAGGTCGCCGCGGTGCGCGGGATGTTCGACGCCATCGCCCCCCGCTACGACCTCGTCAACCGGATCATGACCTTCCGGATGGACGTCGGCTGGCGGCGCCGGGCGATCCGGGAGCTGGCCCTCCCCCGGGCCGCCACCGTGCTCGACCTCGCCTGCGGCACCGGCGACCTGTGCCGGGAGCTGACCGCCGCGGGGCTGCGCCCGATCGGGTTCGACCTCAGCCACGGCATGCTGGCCGCCGCCCGCACCGACGCCCCGCTGGCCCAGGCCGACGCCCTCGCGCTGCCGGTGGCCGACGGCTCGATCGACGGCGTCACCTGCGGCTTCGCCCTGCGCAACTTCGTCGCCCTCGACCCGTTCTTCGCCGAGCTCGGCCGGGCCGTGCGCCCGGGCGGTCGGATCGCCCTGCTCGAGGTGGCCGAGCCGGCCAACCCGCTCCTGCGGTGGGGCCACGGCATCTACTTCGGCAAGGTGGTGCCCCTGATCGGCGGCCTGCTCTCGGACCCGGCCGCCTACCGGTACCTCCCCCGCTCGGTCGCCTACCTGCCGCCACCCGAGCGCATGCTGGCCGACCTCGCCGGGCACGGCTTCGTCGACGTGCGCCGCACCCTGCTCTCCACCGGCATCTCGCAGCTGATCACGGCCACCCGCGCATGAGCGCGCCGGCCGGGGCCTCCGGCGGGCCGGACGGCCCCCGGCCCGAGCTGGTCTGGCGCACGGCGCGCATCGACCACGACGTGGACCTGCTGGCGGTGGCCGGCGGCGACGGCTTCCTGTTCGCCCGGGAGGGCGACGGACGGGCGGGCCACGGCGTGGCCGCCCGCGTGCCGCGCGCCACGGTGGCCGCGGCGCTGGCATCGTCCCGGCCGGTGGCCGACGCGGCGCACGCCGGGCCGACCCGGGGGCCGATCGCCTTCGGGGCGCTGCCGTTCCTGCCCGACGCCCCGGCCGACCTGGTGGTGCCGGCACTGGTGGTCGGGCGGTCCACCGACGGCGCCCGCTGGGCCACCACCGTCGCGGTCGACGAGGCGCCCGCCGATCCGCTCGCCGCGGTCGAGGAGGTGCTGGCCGCGGCGCCGGCCCGGCCCGATCCCGGTCCCGGCGGCTTCGAGGTCCGGTCCTCTCGCCCGCCGGCGGACTGGGTGGCCGCGGTGGCCGCCGCCACCGAGCGGATCCGAGCCGGGGCGCTCGACAAGGTCGTGCTGGCCCGCGAGGTCGTGGTCACCGCCGACGGCCCGATCCCGATCGCCACCGTGCTGCTCCGCCTGGCCCAGGCCCACCCGAGCTGCTTCCTGTACCTCGTCGACGGCTTCTGCGGCGCCAGCCCCGAGCTGCTGGTGTCGCGCACCGGCGACGTCGTCCGGGCCCAGCCGATGGCGGGCACCGCCCCCCGTCGGGGCGACCCCGTGGCCGACGCCCGCCTCGCCGCCAACCTCCTCGCCTCCCCCACCTACCGCCACGAGCACCAGGTCACGATCGACGCGGTGCACGACGGGCTGCTGCCGTTCTGCTCCTACGTCGACTTCGAGCCCGAGCCGTCGGTGGTCGCCCTGGCCAACGTCCAGCACCTGGCCTCCCACGTGGAGGGCCGGCTCTCCCACCCGCCGGCCACGGTCCTCGACCTCGTCGCCGCCCTGCACCCCACCCCGGCGGTGTGCGGGCGACCCCGCGCCGCGGCGCTGGCCCTGATCGACGAGCTCGAGGGCCTCGACCGGCGCCGCTACGCCGGGGCGGTCGGCTGGGTCGACGGCGCCGGCGACGGCCGGTGGGCGGTGGCGATCCGGGGCGCCTCGATCGACGGCGCGACCGCTCGGGTGGTGGCCGGCAACGGCATCGTCGGCGATTCCGACCCGCCCACCGAGCTGATCGAGACCCGGGCCAAGCTCCAGGCCGTCCTCCCCGCCATCGTCCGCCCCTGAAGCACCCGAACGTGTCTACGTGCGTGCCCATGTCGGCGCGTACGAAGACACGTTCGGCGGGGTGGGGGTTCCGGCCGGGGGTCGGGGGCGCTCAGGAGGCGGCGAGAGCGGCGGCGACCGCGGCGTGGAGCTCGTCGTGGACCTCGACGTTGGCGGCGCGGTCGGTGCGGACCAGGACCACGCGGGTGCCGCCGGCGGCGATCGAGGCGGCGATGGCGTCGTGGACCTCGGCGGCGGTGGCGGGCTCGACCACCTCGAGGCCGTGGGCGGCGGCGAGGGCGGCGAGGTCGACGCCGTGGGGCGTGCCGAAGAGCTGCTCGAACCGCTCGGCCGGCAGGGCGGTGGCCGGGGGCAGGAACGAGAAGATGCCCCCGCCGTCGTTGTCGACGACCACCACGGTCAGGTCCGCGCCTCGGGCGGCCAGGCCGAGCAGGGCGTTGGTGTCGTGCAGGAGGGCGACGTCGCCGAGCAGGGCGACGGTGGGCGGGCCGTCGTCGCCGGCGGCCACCGCGGCGCCGGCGGCCACCGCGGCGCCGGCGGCCAGCGCGACGCCGACCGCGGTGGACAGCACGCCGTCGATCCCGTTGGCGCCGCGGTTGGCCAGCACCGGCCGGCCCCCGATCGCACCGCCGACCACGCCGCCGAACCACTCGACGTCGCGCACCGGCATCGACGACGAGACCACGACCTGCGCCCCCGCGTGGGCGGCGGCGGCCACCACCGTCCGGGCCACGCCCGGCTCGGTGGGCTCGGCGTGGACGGCGAGGACCTCGGCGATCGCCGCGGCCGCCGCGGCCTCCGCCGCCCGCCACCCGTCCACCCACGGGCCCGGCCCGCGGTCGAACTGGCACGACAGGGCGGTGGCCGCCGCGGTGGGGTCGGCGGGCAGGAGGTGGGCCACGACGCGGTCGGGGTCGAACCAGCGACCGTGGGGGTCGACCGCCACCTGCCGGGCGTCCGAGCCGGCGAGCCAGGTGGCGACCACCTTGGAGGCCGGGGCCATCCCGAGGCGCAGGACCACGTCGGGCCGGAGCGCTGCGGCGGTGGGCGGGTGGCGGAGGAGGGCGTCGGCGTGGGCGACGACGGCGGGATGGTCGGTGCGGCACCCCGAGCGGGGGTCGGCGAGGACCGGCCAACCCGCCGCCTCGGCGAGGGCGAACACCGCCGCCGCTTCGCCGCAGCCGGCCCCGGCCAGGATCACCCCCCGCTCGGCGTCGAGGAGGTCCACGGCCCGGGCGATCCCGGACCGCTCGACGGCGGCCCGGTGGCCGCCGACGGTGTGCCACGGTGCGCCGTCGGCCCGACCGGGCGGCAGGGCCGTGGGCGCGCCGAGCAGCGGCTCGCGGAAGGCGAGGTCGAGGTGGACCGGGCCCGGTCCGGCCGGGCCGGCCACCGCCTCGGCCACCGAGCGGGCCGCCCACGAGCGCCAGGCCCCGGCGGCGGCCAGGTCCGGTGGGCCGGGCTGGAGGTACCAGCGCACCGCCTCGCCGAACAGGCGGCGCTGGTCGACGGTCTGGGGGGCGCCGACCCCGTGGAGCTCGGGCGGTCGGTCCGCAGTGGCCACCAGCAGCGGCACGCCGGCCTGGTGGGCCTCGACCACCGCCGGGTGCGCCTCCACCGCGGCGGTGCCGCTGGTGGTGATCAGCACCGCCGGGCGGCCCGAGGCCAGCCCGATCCCGAGGGCCAGGAAGGCACCGGCCCGCTCGTCGTGGTGGACGTGGACCGCCAGCTCGGGGCGCTCGGCCACCGCCAGGGCCAGGGGCGTGGACCGGGACCCGGGGCACACGACCGCGTGGGCCACGCCGGCCCGCACCCACTCGTCGACGAGGGTGGCGCACCACGTGGCGTTGACGGCGGCGATGGCGGACGGCTCGGGCACCGGACCATCTGAGCACCCCGGCGCGCGACGATGCGACGGTGGACGACGCCCCGGAGCCGCTGCCCGGCGCCGCGCTCGGGACCGCCGGCCCGAGGGTCGTCCTGGTCCACGGGTTCACCCAGACCCGGGCCAGCTGGGCCGCGGTGGCCCGGGACCTGGCCGCGGACCATCGGGTGCTGGCGGTCGACGCCCCCGGCCACGGTGCCGCCGGCCGCTCCCCCGCCGACCTCGCCACCGGGGCGGCCCAGCTCGGCGCCGCCGGCGGCCGGGCGGTGTACGTCGGCTACTCGATGGGCGGGCGGCTCGCCCTCCGACTGGCGCTCGACCGTCCGGACCTCGTCGCCGGCCTGGTCCTGCTCGGCGCCACCGCCGGGATCGACGACCCCGCCGAGCGGGCGGCGCGACGGGTCGCCGACGAGGCGTTGGCCGCGTCGATCGAACGGGACGGGGTGTCGGCCTTCCTCGACCGTTGGCTGGCCCAACCGCTCTTCGCCGGCCTGGCCGTCGACCCCATGGACCTCGCCGCCCGCCGGGCCAACCCCGCCGCCGGCCTGGCCGGCGCCCTGCGCCTCGCCGGGACCGGGACGATGGACCCGCCGTGGTGGGCGGACCTCCCCAGCATCACCGCCCCGACCCTGGTCCTGGCCGGGGCCGAGGACGCCAAGTTCGCCGCCCTCGGTCGCCGCCTCGCCGCCGGCATCGGCCCCCGCGCCGCCTTCGAGACCATCCCGGAGACCGGCCACGCCGCCCACCTCCAGGACCCCGCCGCGGTGGCGGCGCTCGTCCGGCGGCTCACCGCGCCAACGAGCGGTCGACCAGACCTCGGTGCATCGAGCGGAGCGTGACGTGGTCGATCACCAGGTCGGTGACCTGGTCGGGGTCGGCCAGGTAGCGCTCGAGGTGGTCGGCCACCAGCAGCCAGCCGAGCGAGTCGATCGCCTGGTCGGCCAGCGGGAGGTCCACGTCCACCGACCCCGCCGGGCGATCGAGCAGGTCCTCCACCGCACGACGCAGGCGGTCGAGGGTGGGCACCTCGTGAGCGGCGACGCCGCCGATCACGCCGTGCCGCCGCTCCTCCCACCGTCGGCGGGTGAGGGCCAGCAGGTGCTGATCCACGAACCCGCCGTCGAGGTAGGCGTGGTCGCGTAGGACCCCCTCCTGCTCCACGAGGAGCGACACCGCCGACCCGAACGGCTCGAGGTTCGGCGCCAGCACCTCCGCGTAGAGCTTCCGCAGCGGCCAGGTGGCGAAGAGGTGGTCCACGAAGTCACGGAGCCCGAGCAGGAACGGCGCCGGATGGTCCTCCGGATCGAAGCGGGCGGCGGCCACCCACGCGAACCCGGACTGGAGGTCCTGGCCGTAGGCCGAGACGAGGCCGAGCGGGTCGGGACGGTGGTCGCCCTGGACGAGGTACACCGCGAGCGCGCCGTTCCAGAGGGCGGCGGCGAACGCCTCCGGACTCGGCGTCGCCCCGCGGTGGCGCCATCGAGGGCCCAGGGTGAGATCGAGCTCGAAGCGCCGGAGGGGGCCGTAGTCGGCCGGCTCGACGGCGCGCAGGCGATGGGTGGTCATCGGTACCTCCGGGGGATGCGGGGCTCGGCCCGCGCCACCGGCGAGCGGCGCCAGCGGACGACGGCGGGGACGGCGAGCAGGACCACCCACACCGCCAGCGAGGCCAGCCGCAGCGACGGGGAGGCGGTGACGGCGAACCGACGGCTCGGCGACCAGCCCGGGGTGACCGGCCACACGGCGCCGAGGGGGGTCCAGGGCGCCACGGCGGAGGGCAGCGAGCCGAACGGGCGGAGCAGGTGGACCGACACCGTGGCGATCACCGCCCACGCCGCGCCCCAGCACAAGGTGCGTCGCTCCGGGGCCGCCAGGGCGACCAGCGCCCCGAGGAGCCCCCCGAGGACGGGCGCGACCAGGGCGGCGACCACGACCACCGGCCCCGGTCCGCCAGGACCGATCCACCGGAACCCGCCGGCATGGACCCCGGCCACCCCGGCGGCGACGAGGCCGCCGCCGGCCGCCCAGGGCACGCGCCGGACGAACCGCCGCAGCGCGTCCCGGCCGTGGCCGCGGAGCTGGGCCGACGGCGCGGCGCCCGCCAGGAACCACCGCTGGGCGCGACCGCCTTCGCGGGCCCCGACGATCCCCCACGCCAGGTCGGCGGCGAGGAGCACCGACCCGCCGAGCCCCCAGCCGGCCACCGCCCGACCGAGCCCGGCGGCCAGGCTCGGCGGCGGGTCGGCCAGCAGCAGGACGCGGATGATGGCGGCGATGCCGCCGACGGCGACCGCCGCGGCCGCGCCCACCCCGTCGCCCGTCACGATTCGACCACCGCGGTCGGGCCCAGGAGCCGGGCCACGCGCCACCGGCCGTCGACCCGGACGAGCAGGACCCGCACCGCGGCGCCCACGACGTCGACCTCACCCGAGGTGCGGGGGGCGGACGAGATCAGCGCGTCGACGGCGTCGGGCGCCGACTGGTCCGGGTCCGGGAGGACCTCGACATCGGTCTGACCGCGCAGGACGCGATCGCCCCCCTCGCCGACCTCGGCGCCTCCCTCGATCTCCCAGCGGGCGCAGCCGGATCCTCGCGCTCGGCAACGCAGCCAGCGGGCGGTCACCTGCGTGGCCGAGCGGCCGTGCGCGGTCTGGTCGCGCCAGGTCGGTCGCAGCGTCCACGGCACGAGTCGGGCCATCGGCTCGGGCGCCAGCAACGCCATCGCCCCCACCCCGACGATGGCGACCGCCGGCGCCCACCGGCGACCGCGGCCGCGGCGCGACGGGTCGGGGACCAGCGACCTGGTCGATGCCCGGTGGCCGAGCACCACGATCCACGCCACGACGGCGATCACGACCTGGGCCAGGGTGGCGTGCCCGAAGGACGCCGCACCCAGGGCATCACCGACCCCGCCGGCCGCGAGGGCCCGCGCCGCCGCCGTCGGCGAGCACACCACGGTCCAGGCCGGCGGGGCGGGGAGCACGTCGAGGCGCTCCGAGGTGAACGGCACCGTGGACACCACGACCACGAGGGCGGCGATGGCCGGCCGACCGAGCACCGAGCCGATCAGATGGGCGACGGCGGCGACCGCCAGCACCACGACCGCCGATCGGAGGAGCGTCTCGGCCAGGTCCGGCCAGGGCCCGGGGTCGGGCACGCCCCGGCGGAGGAGGACCGCGCCGGCAGCGGCCGCGGCCCAGGTGCCGGCCACCGAGACGGCGGCCCCGACCGACCGGGCCATGCCCCAGACCAGCGCTTCGCGGCGGGAGGCCCCCGCGGTCCACCAACGACGGACGAGGCCGCCCGAGCTGCTCTCGGCGCCACCCATCGCAGCGATCACCGCGACCGCCAGGACGCCGGCCTCCCACCAGCGCGACGCGCCGATGACCCCGCTCGCCGCATCGAGCCGCGCCGCCGGCGCCAGCAGGCAGGATCCGGCCGAGACGAAGACCGATCCGGCCAGGACGGCGCGGCCCAGCGTCCGCTGCGTCGCCCACCGCGCGCCGGTCAGGAGGTACGACACGACGCCACCTCGACGCGACGACCACCCAACGCGTGGAGGAACGCGTGGTCGTGGCTGGTGAGGACCACCGCCACCCCGTCGGCGGCGAGGTCGTGGAGCAGGGCGGCGAGCCAGGCCCCCGCCCCCTCGTCGAGCGACGCGGTCGGCTCGTCGAGCACGAGCAACGGGGGCGCGCCCAGCAACGCCCGCGCCAGGCCCAGGCGGCGGACCATGCCCGCCGAGAAGCTCCCGATCGGCTGGTCGGTCGCCGTCCCGAGGCCGACGACCTCGAGCACCTCGTCGATACCCGGCTCCGGCCCGCGAAGGGGCGCCAGCAGGGCGAGGTCCTCGCGAGCCGAACCGTCGGGATCGAAGCCGTCGTCCAGCAGCGACACCCCCGCTCCCTGCGGCGGACGGGTGGGCGAGGTCGGTCGGCCCATGACGCAGGCGGACCCGCCGGTGAGCCGCCGGAGCCCGAGGGCGAGGTGGAGTCCGGTCGTCTTCCCCGAGCCGTTGGGCCCCACCAGGACCACCACCTCGCCGGGATCGGCGGCCAGGTCGTAGGGGCCGACCGGACGACGGCCCAGGCGCGCCGTGGCCCCCACCAGCTCGAGGGCCCTCATGGCGCCCGCCGCCGGACCTCGGTGCCCTGCACCACCCACAGCGAGCCGTCGGGCGCGAGCAGGGCATCGTCGGCGGCGAACGAGTCGACCACCCCCGACGCGTCGTCCAGTTCGAACCCACCGTCGATCGGGAGGGCGACGAGTCCGGTGGAGGCCGAGACCGACACCGAGGACGACGTGCGCTGGTCACGGTGCAGCCGCGACGTCCGGACGTGGCCCTCGGCGTCGAGCCAGACGGCGCCGGCGGTGGTGCCGTTCGGCCCCACCGAGGTGACGGTGAGGACGTACCCGTCGGGGACGACGGTGCAGGCCGAGACCGGGAGCGCGAGCTCGATCGGGTCGCCGGCGACGGCGCCGTCGGCCGGCACGAGCACCGCCGATCCCGCCCACGGCTCGTCCCCCGACCGGGCCTGGAGCCATCCCCACCGGGTCGATCCCGCGAGCGGCCGGCACGCGACCGGCGGGCCCGCGGTGGCGTCGAGGTCGATCGGCACCGATGTGGGCTCGGCATCGGCGGCGAGGTACCACCCCTCGGCCCGGCCGGGCTCGAGCGGATCGGGCAGGCCCACGACCGCCGCCGCCGATCGCCCGTCGGCCGCCGCCAACGCCGACGGGGCGATCGCGTACGAGGTCGGGTCGAGCGAGCGGCCGGACACCGTGCCGAGCGCCGTCACCCCTGCGGGACCGATCGCCTCGACCTCGAGGCGCCCGGACGCCGGACGGAGCCAGAGGTCACCGACCGAGATGGCGTCCCCGAGCGCGTCGACCGGCTGCTCCTGCCCGGCGGGATCCACCCTGACCGCGGCTCGGCCGTCGGTCGGGCCGAGCAGAGCGCCGGGACAGCCGAAGCAGCTCGCGCCCCCGGCGGGCATCGACCGCTGCCAGGCGATCGACCCGTCGGCGGCGACGGCGACCAGCTCCTCGCCTCGCACCGCCAGCGCCCCGGACGCCCCGACGTCGACCAGCCGAAGCGTGGGCCGGGGCAACCGCGACACCGGCTGGGAGACCGTCTCGGGGCCATCGGCCCGCCGCCAGCTGACGGCGACGAGGCCACCGACCAGGGCGAGGGCGCCGATCCCGGCCAGCCACCACCGCGCCCTCCGGCGCCCACCCGAGGTGGAGCCCATCTCAGAACCAGGTCGTGCTGGCGTCGCACTCCGGATCGTTCTGCCTCGGGATGTCGAAGTAGGCGTGGAACTTCACGAGGCCGTTGCCCGTCTGGGTGGTCACCTTCCACCCGGTCTCGGACACCCACGGGACGTTCGAGGTGTGGTTGTCCGGCGAGTGCCACGGGCTGGCACCGCTCACCCACCCCGAGGTGATCGTGACCTGTTCGTCCGAGTGCGGACCCCACTCCAGCCCCGGCGCGATGTCGTAGGTGTACTGGTACCCGCTGAGCGTCGACTGGTTGTTCGTCTGCTTCGTTCGCTCGAACTTGGCGCGGAAGCTCCGGCTGACGCGCTTGCCGTCGTGGGTGTACTCCCAGGAGGTGCACTGGCCCGAGTACACGGTGTCGGCCGCCACCGGAGCGACGATGCCGGCGCCGACGGGAACGACGAGCGCGGCGGCGAGGCCTCGGCGGGCGCGCTGGCGGTGCTGGCCGGCGGTCGACCGGGTGGGGAGCGAGGAGATGGGGGGAGCTGCGAGCACGTGGGCCCTCCTGGATCGGTGCCGTTCCGTCGACGGCGCTTCTCATGAGTAGCACCGACGGGCCGCCGTACGCAAGGGGTTTTCGTGCCATCCTCGTCATTCCGGCCGATCTCGGGCCGGTGCAGGGTCAGGGGATGAACGCCAGCCCGAGCGCCAGCAGCAGGCCGAAGGCGAGCTGGACCCGGCCGGTCGCCCCGAGCACGGGGATCAGGTCCTTCCCCCGGGCGCCGCCGAGCACGTGGGTGAGCGGGCGGCGGGCCAGGAAGATCGCCACCAGCGCGGCGGCGCCGGCGGGACGTTCGCCGAGGCCGGCCACCGGCGGCACCGCCAGGAAGGCGCCGACGACCAGCACCGCGTAGAGCGCCCGGGTCCGCCGGTCGCCGAGGCGGACGGCCAGGGTCTGCTTGCCGACCTCGGTGTCGCCGGGGATGTCACGGAGGTTGTTGACCACCAGCAGCGCGGTGGCCAGGAACCCGACCGGGATCGACGCGCCCAGGGCCAGGCCGGCGAGGTGACCGGTCTGGACGTAGGCCGACCCGGCGGTGGCCACCACCCCGAAGAACACGAACACGAAGACCTCGCCGAAGCCGGCGTAGCCGTACGGCCGCGAGCCGCCCGTGTAGAACCAGCCGGCGGCGATGGCCGCCGCCCCCACCACCACCAGCTCGGGGCCGACCGCCACGGCGAGGGCGAGCCCGGCCAGGCCGGCCACCGCGAAGCTGGCCAGCGCCGCCCGCTTCACCTGTCCCGGGGGCTTGAGGCCCTGGCCCACCAGGCGCACCGGGCCGACGCGGCGCTCGTCGGCGTCGGTGCCCCGGATGCCGTCGCTGTAGTCGTTGGCGTAGTTGGTGCCGACCTGGAGGGCGAGGGCGACGACGAGCGCGGCGGCGGCCCGCCACCAGATCAGGCCGCCGGGCACCTCCCCGACCGCACACGCGGTGCCCACCGCCACGGGAACCACCGCCGCCGGCAGCGTGCGAGGCCGGGCCCCGGCCACCCACAGGTTCACCGCTGCGACCTCGTCATCGGGGCCGAGTCTGGCCGGTGCGAGGACGCCGCCGCCGCACCGGCCACCCCGCCACCGGCGCGAGGCTGAGGCGATGCCCGAGCTGGTCGTGCTCCCCGCGGTCGGCGACGCCGCCTTCGTCGACGAGCTGAGGCGAGCCTGGGACCGGGGGGCCGCGGTGCTCCCGGTCGATCCGCGGCTCCCCGCCGGCGCCGCCGACGGCCTCCGGGCCACCGCCGCGGCGAGGGCCGGCGCGCTCGCCGCCGGCGACGCCCTCGTCATCGCCACCAGCGGGTCGACCGGTGCGCCGAAGCTGGTGGTCCACACCCACGCCGGCCTCGCCGCCCACGCCGCCGCGGTGCACCGCCGCCTGGCGGTCGATCCCGCGCGCGACCGATGGTTCGCCTGCCTCCCGCTCGCCCACCTGGGCGGCCTCGGGGTGGTCGTGCGGACGATCGTCGACGAGGTGCCGCTCGCGGTCGCTCCCCGCCCCGACCCCGACGCGCTGGCCGCCGCCCTCGGGTCCGGCGCCACCCTCACCAGCCTCGTCCCCACCGCCCTCGATCGCCTCGACCCCGTCGGGTGGCGTTGGATCGTGCTCGGCGGCGCCGCCGACCCGACCACCCGCCCGGCCAACGTCGTGCGCACCTACGGGTCGACCGAGACCGGCGGCGGCGTCGTCTACGACGGCATCCCGCTCGACGGGGTGGCCGTGCGGATCGAGCCCGACGGTGCGATCGCGCTGCACACCCCGACCCTGGCCCGAGGCCTCCTGGTGGACGACGCCGCGCTCATCCCCGTGGGCCCCGAGGTCGACGGGTGGCTGCGCACCGGCGACCTCGGCCGCTGGGACGGCGAGCGGCTGGTGGTGGACGGGCGGGCCGACGACCTGATCGTGACCGGCGGCGAGAACGTGTGGCCGGCGCCGGTGGAGGACCGCCTGCGCAGCCATCCCGCCATCGCCGATGCCGCCGTGGTCGGGGTCGCCGATCCCGAGTGGGGCCGGCGGGTGGTCGCCCTCGTCGCCGTCGCTGCCGGCCACGAGCTCCCGACGCTGGCCGAGCTCCGCGACCACGTGCGGGCCGAGCTCCCGGCCCACGCCGCGCCCCGCCAGGTGCTCCGGGTCGACGCCCTCCCCCGGACCGCCCTGGGCAAGCTGCGGAGGGCCGACGCCCTCGCGATCGCCGCCGCGGACCGGGCGGGCTAGCGCGGGTTGGTGATGTAGTCGGTCAGCGCCTGGGCCTCGTGCTCGAGCGCGGCGATGCGGTCCTTGACCACGTCGCCGATGCTCACCACGCCGGCCAGCGCCCCGTCGACCACCACGGGGACGTGGCGGATCCGGCGGTCGGTCATCGTGGCCATCAGCTCCTCCACGGTGGTGTCGGGCTGGCAGGTCACGACCGTCGAGGTCATCAGCTCGGCCGCCGGCCGGCCGAGGGCGGCCGCCCCGTCGGCGGCGAGGGCGCGGACCACGTCGCGCTCGGACAGCACGCCGTCGATGGCCCGGCCGTCGGCCGAGACCACCACCGCGCCGATGCGGTGCCGGGCCAGCACCGCGACCACCTCCTCGGTGGTGGTGTCGGGGCCGACGGTGACCACGTCGGCGCCCTTGCCCGTCAGCAGCACGCTCACCTGCATCGGTGACCTCCTCGCTCGGGTCCCCCACGGCTCGGGGTCCCCATGGAACCACATCCGGGTGCGCCCGTGACGGGCGTCACCCGGATGCGATCCGGATCGGCGAGGGTCAGCGCAGGCCGAGCTTGCGGGAGCAGGCCGGCCAGGCGCCCCACCCCTGCCGGGCCTGGAGGCGCTGGCCCATGGCGATCTGGGTCTCGCGACTGGCCTGGTGCGGCAGCCCGGAGCCGCCGACGGCCCGCCAGGAGCTGGCCGAGAACTGGAGGCCGCCGTAGAAGCCGTTGCCGGTGTTGATGGCCCAGTTGCCGCCGGACTCGCAGCGGGCGAGGCGGTCCCACACCGACAGGTCGCCGCCGGCGGGGGCCACCGGGGCGGCGGCCGGTGCCGCCGTCGTCGGGGGCGCGACCGTGGTGGGCGGAGCGGTGGTGGGCGGCACGGTGGTGGTCGTGGTGGGCGGGACGGCGGCGGGGGCGTCGTCGGCCACGCCGGCACCGACGAGGCGCACGATCATCCCGACGGTGGCGATCTCGTCCTGCGGGGCGGCGGGGCGGGTGGCGCGGGCGGCGCTGGCCTCCTCGACCGGCGTGCGGTCGGGGGCGGCGGCCGGCTCGGCGGCCACGACGGTGGCGACGGCGACGCTGGCCAGCAGCGCCACCACGAGGCCGGTCCGCAGGGACCGGCGGGGGGCACGCCGGCGCGGCGTGCCGGCGGGACTCGGGGGCTGGTCGGCGCCGGCGGCGCGCGAGGAGGTGATGGGCATCGGGTGGAGCTCCTTCGGTGGAGACGGAGGCGAGGCGGGGACCGAACGGCCCGCGCCGCTTCGCCTGAGGTGTCGGCCAGTGTGTCACGAGATCGAGCGTTTCGTAACGATTCCGTCATGTGAGAATCGTCACGCCCGATGGCGGAGATCAGGTCGATCAGTCGGAGCGATGGCCCCAGGTGCCCCGGTGGACCACCTCGCCGAGCGGCGGGCGGGGCCGGGTCGCCGACCGTCCGGGCTCGTCGTCCCCGGGGTGGCCGAGCGCGACGGTGGCCACCAGGCGCCAACCGTCGGGGATCCCGAACGCCTCGGCCACCGCCGGCTCGTGGTCGAAGGCGCCGAACAGGCAGGCGCCGAGGCCGGCGTCGACCGCGCCGAGCAGCAGGTGTTCCACCGCCGCCCCGGCGTCGACCCACCAGTACGGGACCGGCCACGCCCCGGTGCCGCTCCCCCGCCCCGTCGCCGCCTTGTCGGCCTCGGCGTAGCGCTCGGGGTAGGCGTCGGGCCGCACCGCCACCACGACCAGCACCGGCGCCGCCACCAGGCCCGGCCACCGGAACCCGGCCCGTCGGTCGGCCGGCAGCGTGGCGTCCCAGTACCGGGCGGTGGCCGCGGGCTCGTCGAGCACCAGGAAGGCGGTGGCCTGGGTGTTGCCCGCGCTGGGGGCACGGCGGGCCAGGTCGCACAGCCGGTCGATCGTCGCCGGGTCGACCGGCTCGTCGGTGAAGGCCCGCACCATGCGGCGCCGGGCGATCGCCTCGTTCAGCTCCACGGCGCCGTCCTCGCGGGAGCGGCGGTCAGCAGATCAGCCCAGATCAGGGAGGGTCAGACCAGCTTGACGAGGTCGTCCGCCATCGCCCAGCCGAAGGCGATCAGGGCGTCGCCCCGGGCCTCGTCCACCCCGTCGAAGAAGGCGACGAACCCGGCGTCGATCTTCTCGGGCTTGAG
>WBZU01000553.1_pt1 | contig 31767 bp, 27 predicted proteins | sample 5204311 | NCBI WGS metagenome assembly WBZU01 (sample SAMN12344359, study PRJNA552823) | activated sludge metagenome | biome: Activated sludge suspended growth; feature: Nitrification reactor; material: Wastewater; isolation source: activated sludge from nitrification reactor of wastewater...
TGAACTAATGCGGCGCTCACTTGCGCGTGAAACGGCTGCCTTGCCCGTTGCGAATGGTGTCTATGCCGCCTATCCCCAGTGCACGGATGATGCAATAGTGTCGGGAGCGATCGAGGCGCAGGTGGGTGCAATAGAGCGAGCATTCGCCCGCCTGGCTGATGATGGGGCCTGCTGCATGCTCTCGGGGGGGAACGCAGAGTTGATCGGGCATTATCTTGTCATTCCGCATCAGGTCGCGCACAATCTTCCACTCGAAGGCTTGAAGCGGCTGGCGCTTGAGCAAAAATCAGAAAAATGACCATGGAAATTGTATCAGTCGCCGATCTCAAGATCGGGATGTTCGTTGCTGAGCCTGATTGTCCCTGGACTGAGTTCAACTTTGCCTTCCAGGGCTTTGTCATTTCAACGCCTGATCAAGTGGATATATTCCAGACCAAATGCCGTTTCGTTTATATCGATCGCGCACGATCGTTAAACGAACACTATGCTCCGCCGAAGGTCGAAAAAGACGGACCACTAAAGGCTTCGCCATTTCAGAGCGCGCATGCCGAGGAGTCTTCGTCCGGTCCGCGTGAGGCGATCGCAGGAATTGAGGAAAGGCGCCAGTCACGCCGGCGCCGTTTTCTGGATTTTCTGCACAGTCAAAACGACAATGAGCAAGCGAGAGAGTTGTCACAGGAACTTGCGCGCATCGAACCCCGCTACGATGTTCTTGCCAACGCACTTCAGGACGCATTCAAGTTATTTTCTGATGGTCAGGACGTTGATGTTGCTCTTATTCGAGAGGGCTTGCGCGATATTGCAGGGAGTCTGCAACGTAACCCGGATGCAGTAATGTGGTTGCTTCGCCTAAAGCAAACTGACCAGTACAGTTTCGATCATGCGATGGAAGTGGCGGTTAACATGATTCTGATCGGAACCCATATCGGGTGGCGCGATCAGCGCCTGCTCGAACTGGGCCTGACAGGCATGATGCAGGACATAGGCAAAATACAGTTGCCACACGAATTGCTGGCGAAGAAGACGCCATTTTCGGCGGCCGAGATGAAAGTGGTTCGCTCCCATGTGGCCAGTTCACTGGAAATGCTTTATTCCCAAGTTAATTTGCCTCAGGAGGTGATGCTGAACGTCTCTCGCCACCACGAGCGCTGGGATGGAAGTGGCTACCCGCGCAGGCTGAAATTCGAGCAGATCGGCTTGGCTGCCGAAATTGCAGGTCTTGCTGATTCATTCTGTGCCATGCTGAAGGACAAACCTTATCGAACGGCACTCGGTCATCAGGAGGCGTTGGAGGAATTACATAATCTGCGCGGCAAGATGTTTAATCCTGCCCTGATGGAACAATTCGTTCAATGTGTCGGCCTCTATCCGATCGGTACGCTGGTGGAACTGAATACTGGCGAGGTGGGCGTGGTGATCCAGCAAAATCGCGTTCAGCGTTCAAAACCGCGCGTGGTTGTCATGTTGGATGCCGGAAAGAAGCAAGTGCGGGCTTATCGTGTGGTTGACCTGCGAGAAGACGCAAATTCTGCGCTGCGAATTGCCAAGGCGTTGCCGCACAACGCCTACGGACTGGCTGCCAATGACTACTACCTCGGCTAGCGTCGGATTTATCGATTACGTGGCCTTTGGTTTAACTCCAGAGAGTCTTCGTTCGCTTCGGGCGCTGGCACCCGTGTGGAAAAATGCATTGACGCGGGTGGTGGAACGATTTGGTGGCGGCGGGGTACTCGATCAGTTTGTCGAGCGTACGGCGGAACTTCCCTTGCTGATTACCGATGTTGCATGGCAACGGGAATGGATGCAGGCCTGGTACAAACTAAGCGGCAGCGGCTTTTCGCTCGCGGAAATGTTTGGCATGTTCAATCATGCTGTCGCCTGCTGTGAAGCCGATTTGTTCGGTGATTCGCCTCAGGTAGGTCGCGTTCAGCTGGATTTGTTTGCCATTCTCCGTCGAAGTGTAGTGGCTGCCATCAGCTGCGCCATAGAGCTTGGCGAGGAGGTCCGTGTCTCCGCAGCCGGATTGCCCGGTGAGTTTGCCGCCATGCGTCAGTTGCACGAAATGGCGAAAGAGGGTGGTGAGATAGCCGTTCTGTCGGTATCAATGGTTAATCTGAGAGCTTTTTCACATTTTTCCGCGATAGAGCTGCAAACCATACCCAGCTTATTGACAGAGCAACTGTCCGGGCTTTTACGCGCACAGGATCGGGCGTTCGTCGGTCACGAGGGGGAGTGGCTGCTGCTCCTGCCAGAGGTGCAGTCGATGGCCCAGCCTGCCTTGGCTGCATCGCAAATTCGGCGAGCATTTGCTGAGCCCGTCGTCTTGCTGAGTGGCCGCAGGGTTTTGCTGGATGTCGAGATTGGTGTCGCAATGATGCCAAAAGACGGGATTGACGCAGAAGAAGTCATTCTTTCTGCGCGTTTGGCCCGAGCCGCTCAGAAAGGAGCAAACGGGCCATTTAGCATTTTTGACCGCAGCATGCGGGAAAGCTGGCAAGAGCGTAACGATCTTTCCGAAGAATTGCGACAGGCGTTGCGCGAAGAGTCGCTGATGCTTTATTTTCAGCCCCAGGTCAATATCGCGAACGGTCGGTGCTTCGGCGCCGAATTGCTGTTGCGTTGGCGGCGGGCAAATGGGGAATGGGTAGCGCCGCCGGTCATTGTTGAGCTCATTGAGGAAAATGGCTGGCGCGTCCTGTTTACAGACTGGTTGATTCGTGCCGCCCTCCGTCAGAGTGCAGCGCTTGATGCAGCCGGGGTTAATGTCTCGCTGTCACTTAACCTGACGGCGGGTGATCTGATCGATGTCGATCTGCCGGAACTCGTTGCTCAATGCCTCGAGACATGGCGGATTCCAGGCAGTCGCTTTACTTTCGAACTGACCGAATCGGCCATGATGGGGGATCGCGAGCGTGGACTGTTGGTCATGAAAAAACTGCGCGAACTCGGGATACGCATCGCTCTGGATGATTTTGGCACGGGCTTTTCGTCATTGAGTTATCTGGCTAGTCTGCCGCTCAATGAAATCAAGGTGGATCGTTCGTTTGTGATCAGCATGTCGGCATCAGCCGAAGGTCTGAGGATCGTCCGCGCGATCGTTGATCTTACGCATGACTTGGGCATGCGTTCGCTGGCTGAAGGTGTCGAAAGCCTCGAGCAACGCGATCAGTTACTGGCGCTTGGCTGCCAGGATGCGCAGGGCTATCTCTACGGCAAGCCGATGCCACGGGACGAATTCATCACCTGGTTTCGCGCCGGTCAAGCTTGAACAAATGCAGGTCAGCGGTGACAATCCGCTGTCCTTGCGCCACCTCCGGGAGATTCCATGTTCGATCCGGTTATCAGCAGTCTGCCAGCCTTTGCGGTCTATTTCGTGACGGCTATCGCCCTGCTTGCCATTTTTTTGGCACTCTATGTTCTTGTTACACCCTACAACGAACTTCGCCTGATCCGCGAGGGCAATACCGCGGCGGCTGTTAGCCTGGCCGGCGCGATTGTCGGCTATGCCTTGCCGATTGCCGTGTCAGTAGCGACCAGCCACAATATCTACGTGATGATCGGCTGGGGTGTCGTGGCATGCGCCGTACAACTCATGGCCTATATTGTGGCGAGATTTGCACTGCCACAGATTAATTTGAATATCCCGCAAGGCAAGCTTGCTTCCGGGGTGTTTCTCGCCTCGCTTTCCCTCGGTGTCGGCATTCTTAATGCCGGTTGTATTGCCTGATCATTCAAGGAGAACTTCATGGCTTTGATGGACTTCATCAAGAAGCAGTTTATCGACATCCTTCAATGGACCGAAGCGGGGGACGGTACGCTGGCGTGGCGTTACCCGATGGCCGACATGGAAATCCAGAATGGCGCGAGCCTGACGGTACGCGATTCGCAGGTGGCGATGTTCGTCAATGAAGGCACGGTGGCCGATGTCTTCCTCCCCGGCATGTACAAGCTGACGACCCAGACGCTGCCGGTCCTGACCTACCTGAAAAATTGGGACAAGCTGTTCGAGTCTCCGTTCAAGTCGGATGTCTATTTCTTCTCGACCCGCACGCAGCTCGATCAAAAGTGGGGTACGCCAAATCCGATCACGATCCGCGACAAGGAATTCGGCATTGTTCGTTTGCGTGCTTTCGGCATTTATTCGTATCACCTGACTGATCCGAAAACCTTCTATCAGAAGATTTCCGGCACTCGGGATATTTACACCCGGGAAGAGCTCGAAGGTCAGTTGCGTAACACGATGGTGGCCGGCCTGACCGATCTGTTCGGCGAATCCGGCGTGCCCTTCATTGACATGGCCGCCAATCAGGATGAGTTCGGCAAGGCCATGCTGGCCAAGGCGGCACCGATGTTTGCCCAGTACGGCCTGGTACTTGATTCGCTGGTCGTCCAGAACGTTTCGCTGCCGGACGAGTTGCAAAAGGTCCTCGACCAGCGGATTGGCATGAACATGATCGGAGACCTGCAGCGCTTCACGCAGTACCAGGTTGCCAATGCCATTCCCGAGGCGGCAAAGAACGAAAATGGCATGGCCGGCATGGGCGTTGGCATGGGAGCGGGGATCGGTTTTGGTCAGGTCATGGGGCAGGCGATGGCTTCGGCCACACAGCCCGCCAATGCGGTGGTGGCTTCGGTGTCAGCAGACGAAGTCGTAGCTACCCTGGAAAAGCTGCATGGATTGGTCGAAAAGGGCATTCTGAGCCAGGCCGAGTTCGATGCCAAAAAATCGGAATTGCTCAAAAAATTGAGTTGACCGCAGCAACGTGGCTTTAAGCGCCCAATGTCCATCCTGCGGGGCGCCGGTTCTGTTCAAATCGGCGTCGTCGGTCTTTGCTGTCTGCGAATACTGTCAGAGCATGCTGGTGCGGCACGACCAGCGTCTGGAAGAGATCGGCAAGATGGCGGCGCTGGTCGACGACCGCTCGCCGCTTCAGTTGGGGGCGGAAGGCAGCTACGACGGCGTTCATTTCGCGCTGATCGGTCGAATCCAGATCAAGTACAGCCAGGGAACATGGAACGAATGGCACCTGCTGTTTGACGACATGCGCAATGGTTGGCTGTCGGAGGCGTCCGGGGAATATGTGCTTTCCTTCATGCAACAGGTTCGGGAGCCTTTGCCGGATTTTGAACAATTAAAGGTCGGGCAGCGGATTTCCCTCGTCAGCCAGGCATGGACAGTCAGCAATATTGAGCACGCCGAATGCATCGCAGGTCAGGGTGAGTTGCCATTCCAGGTTGGTGCCGGTTACCCCGTTGCGGCGGTCGACCTGAGAAATCAGGCAAATTTCGCCACACTGGATTATTCAGAAAAGCCACCGTTATTGTTTGTCGGCGAGGCCGTCGACCTCCAGTCGTTACGGATGAGCCATCTGCGTGATGGCATGGCTATCCCGACAAAGACGGTCGAGGCGCGTGTTTTTCGCTGCCCTGGCTGCGGCTCCCCGATGGCGGCCCGTTCACAGGAAATCCTGGCGGTAGGCTGTGCTTCCTGTGGGGCAGTAGTCGATGCGACGGACCTGAATTACAAGGTCCTGTCGAAGGCACTGGGGATGCGCGACGAGCGGTATGCGCCGCGTGTGCCCCTTGGTAGCAAGGGCGTTCTCCAGGGCGCTCCAGTTGAAGTGATCGGGTTTCTCGTCAAGCAATGTCGGGTCGATGGCGTGGCTTACGACTGGAGCGAGTACCTGCTGGCCGGCGAAAATGGCACCTATCGCTGGCTGACCGAATACAACGGTCACTGGAATGTCGTCGATGTGCTACCCAAACCGCCGGCTGGCGGGGTTGTGGAACTGGACAATGTTCGCTTTGGCGGGCAATCGTTCAAGCATTTCTCGACATCGCCAGTCGTCGAAGTCATTCAGGTCACCGGTGAGTTTACTTGGCGGGTGAGGCGTGGCGAAACCAACCGCGTGATTGATTACGTGGCGCCGCCGTTGATGCTGTCGAGCGAATCGACTGGCAACGATCTGACTTGGTCACAGGGCAGCTATATCGCGCCGGAGGTGATCGCCGAAACTTTCAAACTGAACGGCAATCTTCCGCCGCCGATCGGGGTTTTTGCCAATCAACCGAATCCCTGGGTTGAGACGAACCGACGGATTTGGGGCCTATCCTGGAAGCTGTTGTTGGCCGCCATGCTATTGCAGGTCTTTTTTGTGTTGTTTTCCAGTGGCAAATTGCTGCTGCGTCAGGATTTTACGTTCGAGCCGCAACAAGGGGCGGAAGTACTGACCCGCGAATTCGAGATTTCCGGCAAGCCCAAAAAAATTGCCGTGAAGAACCAGACCTCGCTTGATAACAACTGGATCGGTCTCGACATGGTGCTGGTCAACAAGGGTACGGGCGCAGCCTGGCAGGCAGGACGGGAATTGTCGTTTTATAGCGGCTACGATGATGGACGATGGACCGAAGGCAGTCGGGACGATGAAATCGTCTTCCTGAACATTCCGGCCGGTACCTACTACCTGACGCTGGATCCCGATATGGCGCAGGACAAGCCGGTAGCCGTGCGCGATACCCTCGAAGTGCATACAGCCGGTGCAGGCTGGTCAAATTTTGTGCTGGTGATGATCTTTATCATCATCTTTCCGGTCTTCAGCACCATGCGTCATGCGGCCTTCGAGGCGCGCCGCTGGGCCGAAAGCGATCATGCGCCGGAGACCGGTGACGATTCAGAGGGTGACGACTGATGTTTGACAAGCTCACACTCGTCTCCGGCATCTTTGCCTTGTTGCTCTTTGCCTATGCCCAACAGCAGGGCTGGAACATGTTTGATACAGTGGCCCATTCGGGACATGGTGCTTCCGGTAGCAGCCGGACATATCACAAGTAGGCAGTCAATCTCAGCCGCCACCGCACCCGACGCCAGTTGCGCCACAATAGAACGGCGGCCAGGGTCAGCAGCAGGACAAGGATCAGCTTGCCCCTCAGGTATTGATGTCGAAGCAGAGATACTTGATTTCCAGATAATCCTCGATGCCGTACTTGGACCCCTCGCGGCCTAGGCCGGATTGTTTGATGCCGCCAAAGGGCGCGACCTCGTTCGAAATCATCCCCGTATTGATGCCGACCATGCCGTATTCAAGCGCCTCGCCAACACGCCAGCAGCGCCCGACATTGCGCGTAAAGAAATAGGCCGCCAGGCCGAATTCGGTGTCATTGGCCATGGTAATGGCCTCCGCCTCCGTCTCGAAACGAAAAAGAGGCGCCACCGGCCCGAAGGTTTCTTCGCGAGCAAACTTCATCTCGGTCGTGACGTCGGCCAGCACCGTTGGCTGGAAGAAATTGCCGCCGCGCTCGTGGCGGGCGCCGCCACATAGCACACGAGCTCCCTTGCCGACGGCATCGGCAACATGCGCTTCGACCTTGCTCAGGCCGGCCGCATTGATCAACGGGCCTTGTACGACGCCTGCCTCGGTGCCATCACCGACCTTCAGGTCGCGGGCTTTCTCGGCAAACTTGGCTGCGAATTCCTCGTAAATTCCCGCCTGTATCAGAAAGCGGTTGGCACATACGCAGGTCTGGCCAGTGTTTCTGTATTTTGCCGCCAAAGCGCCGTCGACCGCAGCATTCACATCGGCGTCGTCAAAGACAATAAATGGCGCGTTGCCGCCGAGTTCGAGCGATAGTTTCTTGATGGTCGGGGCGCATTGCGCCATCAGCAGCCGGCCAACGCCAGTCGAGCCGGTGAAGGAGAGCTTGCGGACGATCGGGTTCGCGCAGAGCTCGCCACCAATGTCTGCCGGTTTGCCCGTCACGACATTGAAGACACCGGGCGGGAAACCCGCCTGCTCGGCCAGAACGGCCAGTGCCAGCGCTGTGAGCGGCGTGGCCTCAGCCGGTTTGACCACCACCGGGCAACCCGCTGCCAGGGCTGGTGCGACCTTGCGCGTGATCATGGCAAGCGGAAAGTTCCAGGGCGTGATCGCTGCACAGACGCCGATCGGTTGTTTGATGACAATCAGGCGCGTGTTGGCAGCCGTGCTGGGAATGCTCTCGCCGTAAGTTCGTTTGCCTTCTTCCGCGAACCACTCGATAAACGATGCGCCGTAGATCACTTCGCCTCTGGCCTCGGACAACGGTTTGCCACATTCGGCCGTCACCAGTTGCGCCAGATCTTCAGCATGGTCGCCGATAAGCTTGAACCATCCCTGGAGCAACTGGGCGCGGCGGCGAGCAGTCAGCCCACGCCAGGCTGGCCAGGCAGCATCCGCCGCCTCGATGGCGCGACGGGTTTCAGCAGCGCCGCACAACGGCACATGACCCAACGCGTTTCCCGTGGCTGGGTTGATCACGGACAATCGGGCGCCGCTATCGGCATCGACCCATTGCCCGCCAATCAGGTTGCTTGACCGCAGAAGTTCTGTATTCTGTAGATTCATGGTCTTGAAAATTCCTGTAAAAGCGGTAAGTTACGAGTTATTCCTAGAAAGCACCCCAGCTACATGCGACTTCCGCTGCTGTTTTCCATTTTCCTGTCGATCTTTCTGTTGGCCGCTTGCAGTACTTCGGCGCGACATGTTTCCAGTTCGACGGAAACTATACGTCCGGGCAGTCAAGTGGGCAACGAAGTGGTGCTCTACGCCTTGGGCTTGATCGATACCGGTTACCGATTTGGCGGCAAGAACCCTGAGGCCGGCCTGGATTGCAGCGGGATGGTCAGTTATATCTATGGTCGGGCGGCCGGGCTCAAAGTGCTGGGCAGTGCGGCTGACATTGCCCGCAATGGGCGGCCAATCCCGCAAGATGAACTGCGGCCAGGCGATCTGGTATTCTTCAATACGTTGAATCGATCCTACTCACATGTCGGGATTTACATCGGCGAGACACGATTCATTCATGCGCCCTCCACCAACGGCAAGGTTCGCATCGACAAGCTGAGTGATCGATATTACGCACAGCGCTTCGAAGAGGCGCGCACCCTGTTTGATTAAGCCCTAGTTGGCTGAAGTTTCCACGGTAGAGGCGACCCGATGGCGTAATTCATCCAGGTCGTCGTTCGAAATGCCCAAAAAGGCGACTGCTCGCTCAAGCAGGTTGGTGTCAACTTCGCTATTGTCACCCATGATTTCGTCGAGGAGGTATTCAGCCACCTGGGTCACAGCGATCAGCGACAAGGCGCCGCCGGGCAAACTGCGATCCGGTAAATCGTAGACATCTTTTTCGTGGTGAAAACGTATGGCTTGGCCGAGCAAGGGCGGCAGTCCCCAATTACGCACCAGCAGGGAACCGATGATGGGATGAGTGCAGGGGAAGTATTGCTCTTCGGCATCATTCAGCGCCTTGCCTTCGCTGCGGCAGCTTTCGAGAATATCGGCGTAATTTGGGAAGCGACGCATCATCAGCGGTATGGCCGCATTGTGAAAAAGGGCATAGGTGTATGCCGCATCCGCCGAAATGCCATATTGGCGGCGAGCAACCACACTGGATGCCAGGGCGAGTTGCATGGTGCGTTTCCAGAATTGTTCTATCCAGGCGGCAGGCAAACCGGTAATACTGGCGCGGAGTGCCGAAGCGACAACCACGCAAACGACGTTCTGGATACCCAGGCGTTCAACCGCCTTGCGTACGCTAGGCACCCGATTGCTGGCACCAAATAGCGGCGAGTTGGCTAGTTTTAGCGCGGCAGCCGACATGCCGGCATCGCTGCCAATGATGTCTGCCAAACGATTCAAATCCGGCTCGTCCTTTTGTGCCTCACGCATTGCGTCGGTAACCATGCCCGGGCAAGTCGGGATGTCGATGCTGCGCATCACCTTCTCTACAAGCTCGTGCGATAGTTCTTGTGTGATCTCATTGGGCATGTTGTTTTTACCACGTCAAGCAGAATTGTGAATTCTTCGGAGCTTAATCCGGTTTTCAGAATGGACGCAAGCAGTGTCCAGAGGTTAGAATGCGTCCCTCCCATGCGCCCGTAGCTCAGCTGGATAGAGTACTGCCCTCCGAAGGCAGGGGTCGGGGGTTCGAATCTCTCCGGGCGCACCAGAATATCAACGGGTTAGGTGATCATCACCTAACCCGTTTTTGTTGTCGGGTCCAAGACTACCCTGCGTTAAAACTTCTGGTGTGCTGCGTCGTTTGCCCAAGGGGGAGCCATACCACTCTGGTATGGTATTTGCATTTTATCGTTTGATAAACTTCTTCTTGAATGAGGTGGCTACCATGCTATCGCCCGAAATGCTTGTAGCACTGGGATGTGGCGCTGTTCTCCCTTATTTTGGAGAGGCCCTCTGGAGTTGGGCCAGAACGAAACGAAGCACCAGCGTCGTGCGTAAGCGTCCAAATTGATGCGCACGAGACCTTATCGGACTATCCACATTTTCTGTGGACAAGTCTGTGCGTTGCCCGTTGGTAGGTCGCTATAAGACCTGTTGCGCCAGTGACTTAGGTCGCATGCTGCAATTCTGGGCAATCCAGGCGTTACTGGCCGCTAGAACGGATTTCGGACGCAATGAACGTTAAGACTTTCGGGGCGCAATGCTCCGTCGACAGGGCGTCCGGTGCGCAATCACAAAATCAGCGTTGTTGCAGACGCTACGTGGCAACCGCTTGGTGATTGGCAGATAGCGGCACGAAACTTCTGCTTGCACCATCGAGTGCATCGATCGCCCCTTTTTCGATGTCGTACACCCAACCGTGCAGATTCAGGCGGTGCTGCGCGAGCGCGAGCGCGACCGACGGATGCGTGCGGATGTTGTCGAGCTGGGCAATCACGTTTTGGCGAACCAACGCATCTGCTTTCTCCTGCTGCGTTGCGTACGCCTGCGAAGCGACGATGGCCTTGGCGGAATCCGCATGGCGCAACCAGTGGGCGACCGCCGGCAGATGGTCCAGGCATTGACAACTGGAAATAGCGGCCATCGCGCCGCAATTCGAATGACCACAAATCACGATATCGCTGACCTGAAGGACCGATACCGCATACTCCACGGTTGCCGAAACACCACCCGGCTCAGGTCCATAGGATGGCACGATGTTGCCCGCATTGCGAATGACGAACAGATCGCCAGGCTCCTGCTGCGTAAATAGTTCCGGCACCACACGGCTATCCGAGCAGGTCACAAACAGAACCTTGGGGTTCTGTTGCTGCGCCAATTGCTTGAACAACTGCGTTCTTTCAGGAAAAACGTCCTTTTGAAACTTCAAGAAACCTTCAATGACCTTTTGCACTGCTCAACTCCAGGCGTGTATCTGTGGGGGAATTCCCAGCAATAGAGCGGGAGATCACGGGGAAGTTCCCATTGCGACGCTGGCCAGTGTCCGCAATGGGAGCGGAGATGGTGTTTCTGATATCGAGTGTACAGCTCACCGGTTCGACCCTTCTCGTCCGTAGCCTAAGTTGAGACCGGAAACCCGCGTGTTTTCGTGGGTTGTGAAAAGTCTCGCAAATCAATTTCCTCCTGATATTGCACGTTAAGTCGAGAGTTTTCCGTTTTTCCGCAGCTTATCGTGAGACTTGTCCCGGCTATTTGCAGCCGATCCAGTCCCGGATTGCCTTGTCGGCTTGTTCGTCCAGCACGAATTGCTCACGTAGGCAGAGCGAGCGAACATTGTTCGCGAGTTTCTGGGCCAATGTGGCTGCGTCGTTCGGGCCTTCGTCGAAAACGTGGCCGCGCATGCTCAGACCACGTAGGACGTGATTCACGTCGGCGCGGCTCACCGGAAAACCCGTCTCACGGCAGCGGTCGCGGACGCGTTTTCCCGTCTCCATCAGATGAAACGGTGCTTCGGCGACATCCCTGGCAATCGACGCGATCAAGTTCCTATACTTTTCCGGTGTCAGCAGTGGAACGTCCGTCAATTCGTGAATCTGCTTGGCGATCTTGTACAGGTTCTTGTCCGCCCATTCGGCGGTAGCCGGCTGCTGCTGGGTGAGTTTGGCTGTAGGTCTGGCCGGGTCGTAGGCGACGCCGCCGGAATCGTTCCAGTTGAATTCGACAGGTTTTATATCCAGAGATTCGACAAACCTGCGGAAGGTGCCTTTTCCCGCCCAGTCGGCAGCAAGGGTCGGGTCGAGGCCGATTAGCACTGTCGCCAGACGGCCACAGGGAACGGCTTGGCCTGCTTTGGCCACTTCCGCCCGGATCGCAGCGGCGACCGTGTTTGCCAGATTGATGGTTTTGCCGTTGCCGCTGGCCGTGTTCTGGGGCGAGGGGAGCGCGTGCCGTTGCGGATCGTGAATGGTTCCGCCGGAGTCCCAACTGACGACCAGCGAGCCAAGTTTCAGCGATTCGATGAGGGCGCGGAAACTGCCGAACCCGGCCCAGGACGAAGCGTCCAGACCTTCTATCCGGTTCAGCAGCAAGGAAGCAATCCTGGCCAGCGATACCGGAGCCGTTGCTTCTTTGACCGCCTGCTGGATCAGTTGCAGTGCCTGTGCGCCGCACTCGGTGGCCGAAGGGCCGGTTGGCGGAATGGTTTCGGCTGGCACCGGGGGCGGGGAGTCGTCGAAATTGAGCGCCTGGCGCACGAAGTCATCCTGGTCGATCAGCAAGTCGGCCGAGGCGCGATACGCTGCCGAAGGAAAGCCGATGGCGAGTACGGTCGTGCGCCGGTCCCAGCGCCGTAGCTTGCGCAGCACCGGGGTGAAATCAGCGTCAGCCGAAAAGACGATGAACTCGTCGTAACGGGTTTCGTGCTGCAGGAGGTCAACGATATCCAATACCATGTTGATGTCGGTGCTCGTCTTGCCTTCGCTGGTCAGCGCCGGGCAGTCGATGATCTCGAAGCCGGCCAGGTTGAACGATGGCCGGAAGCGCTGGTAAGCCTGTGGATTCAGATAGCAACGGCGCACCAGCACGCGCCGCTTGGCACCCGGTGTCGCTGGCTCGGGCATTTCCAGCGACTTGATCAGCCAGTTCATCCAGATCGTCGGGTTGCGGGCAAACAGATCAGCCGTTTCCTGATCAAGACGGCGCAGGCCGGAATAGACATTGTCGAAATCGACGAAGAGGGCACTTTTCATGACAGGCTCGAAAAATAAGAGGGCTGCAATCCGTTAGTTATTCCCGCAGCAGAGTTTGAATTTTTTCCCTGAATTACAAGGACAAGGGTCGTTACGTCCGATCTTGCTTCGAGATGTTGAAACCACCTTTAGCGCGTTCTCCCGCTTAATCTGCGCGTGCAGGGTCGGCGTAATTTTCTCCAGCAGGCGGCGTTGATAGAGTTCAGGAGATAGATGTTTCTGAGCCTCGCTCATGTCGCGCATGGCTTGTCCAAGCTTATCCAAACCAATACTTCTCTTCGGAATCGGTTTGCCTGCACTATCAAAGAAGTAGGTTGAAACCATTTCCGCAGCGGTGATTTCTTCCGCAGTACCTTGGTGATTGAGGATCAGCTTTCTGATCTGTCCAATGGTTGATTTGGAAAGCTGTACGCAGGCATCAGCAAGCTCGCCTCGACATTCCTCCGCCTCATAGCAGCGCTGGAGAATATCTGCAGCAGTAGTAAGGGACTGGAGTCGATTGTTTTGGTAGGACAAGAGCCGGGCATAGTGGAATGCAGTCTTGGCACGCAGAGACTTATCCGTGCCCGCTGCATTCATGCAACGCGAAAATAAGTCCTCCGCGTCTGCCAGAGATCTATCCGAAACCATCCCTTCTTCGATCAAGACCGCCAGTGCCGCCAGGGCTTCAGGTAGGTTCTGATCTGCGCTTCGATTTAACCAAACAAGCGCTTCGGTCCGATCCATTTCTACGATTTCACCCTTCCAGAGGTGAACGTATAGATTAAATTGCCCCGCCGGGTAACCAGCTTCAGCCGATTTTTTGGTGTAATCAAAAGCAGCTTGGAGGTTGGCAGGGCCGCCCTCGCCACGTAGATACATGACGCCCAACATCGTCAGTGCAGACGGATGGTCTTCTTGGGCAGCAAGTTCGAAGTGGGTCCTAGCTTCAACAAAGTCCTGAGGTTGCTCGTAAAGCCCTTTGTAGCAAATATGGCCTGCGAAGGCATTGGCATCAGCGTTTCCTGCTTTTGCAGCGCGGAATATGTTGTTTACCCCCATGGCCACATAGTCATTTCCCCTGATTCGTTCAACCAGTAGGCGACCATGTTCGTATAACGCGGCTGGATCACTTTTGATGGCAGCCAACTCAAACCAGAAATCCGCTTTACGCCGTGCTTCTGAGATGTCTATGGGTGAAACGAAGGGGCCATCCGACTCATTACCGATCGCAGACTGCTCCAGCGCAGTCGCTTTATTCAAGAAGTGCTTGCCCACCCAGTATTGGGCGTCCGTTTCGTCTAGAGATATTGCCCGGTAACAAAGTGCTTTCATCCCGGAGTCAACCGGGGCGATTGTGATGGGTTCTGCTAACGACGAGTCCGGATAAATTTGCGCATAGGCGAATTTCAGCGCCGTTACTGCGTGTTTCAGGGCGGAACCAGCGAGGTCACTCAACTGCGAATCCGCTAGGCGCCCTTCCTCGGGATGCGCCCCTTTGTTGCCCAAGACTCTCAGTTTGTGCAGGGCATCTTTGCTAGTCGGGTCTGGAAGGGTGCGATCGCTAATCTCCCGGATCAATGTGCCGAGTTCCGTTGATTTTTGAACAGCTAGCTTTCGTGCTTCGATGATTCGCTGGCAAATCTGCCCACACATGCCCCGAAGTGTGACAAGGCAGTATCCCGGATACTCTTCTGCCACTTCCTTCGCGAGCGCGAATTGTTTGCCAACGTCATCCGAAATCAGGCCGGCAAGTTCGAGGTCATTCATCTGTTGATGCCCGTTGGCAATTAGCTTCCATGACCGAGCTCAGGTCTTCCGCGATATCTGCACGCAACTGTTTTTGCCACGGAAAATCATTGGCAGGCGACTGAAAAAACATCCCATCCGGCTCCCAACTATTCCGTGCTTTGCTTAGACCGAGAGGAATCAACAGGCGGCCATCCTCTATCGCGGTACAGATTTTTTCATCGACGACACGGCCCTTCACTAGGCAGCGCGCACGATCCGCAACTACACACAACCCCATCAGGCTGCGGATGACCGGGTAATGATTCAGTGGGCCATTGCCATCAAAAATAAAGTAGCGGCAGACGGACTGGTCATCGAGATAGGTAATGCACTCCTCAAGCACGATGACGATGTTTTCGTTGCTATTGGGGGTAATTGGCTGGGTCGATGGTTTGAGCACGAACAGCCGGAACTGAAATGGCTCTTCTGTTTGGCGTTCGGCGAGCCAAGCTGCGAAGTTTGCCGGGTATTTATAGCAACAGATCGTTTGGTGGGGATCGACGGGAAGTCCATCGAGCCATGACCGGTTCAAGGCAAAGTAGTCGGCTACCCAATCCAGGAAGGCTGGGGTCAGGTGTTCCGTCAACTTGTCGGCTGAAGCGAAATCCTTCATCGGGATCGCAAACTGCTCCGGCAACAAACGGCTGATCTGGGTCTGTGCTACGCCATGGGCGGCGAAAACATCAAGCGCTCTCTGTGCTTGGGCACGGATTGGGTCTTGCCGGACTTTCCACCAGCCGAATAGTTTACTCAGCCAGTCGGCCAGCACTTTGGCATCGCTTAATACGCCCATGCTTAGGCAACCGCCTTTTCGATTAAGGCTTCAGCTAGTCGGGACTGAGTCTGTGCGGAGGAGGAGAGGCGCTCGCGTAGTCGGGCGCAGAGGGCGCGCAGTTCGGCGACGCGTGCGACGATCCGGGATTGTTCGGCGAGCGGGGGCAGTGGTACCAGAATGGCTTGGAGCTTTGTGCCATTAAAGTTAGCTTGGCCGTTTTGCTGAATTATTTGCGGCTCGATTTGCGTTGTTCTGCAAACGGATGTGTTCATGTAAATGTTGATGTAGTCAGGGGCAGCCAAGTGGGAATTCACTCGAATTCGTATTAAGTATGACGCGAAAGAAAACGTGTCAAACTCCCCACGGAAGATGCCTGTTTTTCCCACTAACTCGTAACTATTCGTCCGGTTGAATAAAAGATCGCCTGATTCAAGATATAGCTTCGGAAGATCATCCTCTTTGTCTTCAAAATATTTCAAATTGCTGAGAACTATGCTTCCAGACTGGACATTACCCATCCTCAAAACAGGCGTTCCCCGAACAATGTCAGAAGACTTTTGGGATGTACCGTAGTCAAAACTGGCTCCTACGGCCCCAAGGCGACTCCATTCCCATCCCACTGGCAACTCAAACGGCTTTTCCTCATCGCTGATTGGTGGCAATGGTTTGTCGCGTTTGATTTTTCCGGCGGCGATCTGGTGGTCTTTTTCTTGGCGGATTTTTTGCAGCAGGGTGCTCGCTGGTTCGTCGGCGGGGTCTTGCGGGACGAGTAGCCCACGGACGGCGAGTTGCAAAATGGTCTGTTCAAGGGCGTCGACCGCAGCAGGGCGGTCGAGCAGCAGGTCGAAATGGGTGGCGATACGTTGCCAGTTTTCGGCCAGCGCGTGGGCCGATTCGCTATTGGCCAGCGAGTCAAAGAGGCTGCCAACCAGGCGGGCATGCTGCTTGGCCTCCAACTTGCCCTTGGCCTCCAGCGTATCGCAGAGGGTCATCAGTTCTTCGACGCGGGCGACGATACGGGATTGTTCATCAGTGGGTGGAACGGGGATCAGAAGAGGATTTAATTTTCCCAGAGAGATGTTGGCGATATTCGTGGTTTGACTCGCACTGTCAATGAGGCTTGATCGGGCGTATTGAGTACGAAGCACGATCATCAGGAACTGAGGTAAGACTGAACGAGGGCGCAGTACGGACAAGAAACCGCCTATTGTTGCTTCGGGAACAGGGATGTCCTTAACGATAGCGACTTTCCCAACAAGTTCTCGACTATTAGCCATCGACATAACGATATCGGAGAGCTGAACAACTTGCTCCTCCCGCCCCATAAACGAACGATCAATAAACAGCAGATCGTCCCACTCAATTAGGTCTTGGACGTTGGTAGTTCTCAAGCAACCAATTCGACCTTCGGCGGGCTCCTTTGTTTTTTCGTTAGCGGGGAATGTGATGCCTCGTATAACGTCAACTACATGGCCTAGACGCTCCCACTCCCAAGCCAAAGGCAAACCAAATGGCGTCTCTTCATCATCTATCGCCGCCAGTGGCTTGTCAGCCCGGATTTTGCCTTCCTTAAGCAGTCGAGCCTTCTCGACCCGGATATTTTCGAGAAGCACGCAGGCTGGTTCGTCGTTGACGTTTTGTGGCACTAGTTTGCCCTGCACTGCTAGCGACAGGATTAGTTCACGCAGCCGGGAGATTCCGTTGGGTGCCTGAGCGATCAGGTCGAATTGGCCGAGCAATGGAGGTTCAAGCGCCGCGAGGTAACGGGCGCTCGGTTCGCGGGCTTCGAGCACGGCGTTCATACCTGCGTTCCGAGCGACTGGGCGAGGATGCCCTTCAACTGATCGCGCAGGCTTTGTGCTTCGGCGCTCAGGCGGCCATATTCGGCCAAAAGCGCATCGGGGTCGTGGGCAATGGCATCGGGGCTGTGCGGGTTTTTCTGGTCGAGGTTGTAGCCGTTGGCCTTGAGGGTGGAAATGTCGACCTTCCAGGCGAGTTCATTTTCGACGCGACTCTTGAAGCCGTCGGCCTCATCGCCCCACCACGCTTTTTCGGCGGCGAATTCCTCGATGCGGATGGGCTTGGTCTTGGAGTAACTCTTGTAGCCAGCGGGATAGGGATGCTCGTAGTACCAGACTTCCTGGGTTGGCGCGCCCTTGGTGAAGAACAGCAAGTTGGTCTTGATGCCGGTGTAGGGTGCAAAGACGCCATTGGGAAGGCGGACGATGGTGTGCAGATTGCACTCGCTGAGCAGCTTTTCCTTAATGCGCGTTTTGACTCCTTCGCCGAACAGCGTGCCATCGGGCAGGACGACGGCGGCGCGGCCGTTGTGGCGAAGCAGTTCGATGATCAGCACGAGGAAGAGGTCGGCGGTTTCCTTGGTGCGGACGTCAGCCGGGAAGTTGGCTTCGGTGCCGGGTTCCTCGGTGCCGCCGAAGGGCGGATTGGTCAGGATGACATCAACCTGGTCGCGCGGGCCATAGTCGATCAGCGGGCGCGACAGAGTGTTGTCGTGACGGATCTGGCTGGGCACCTCAATGCCGTGGAGCAGCATGTTGGTGGTACACAGCAGATGTGGCATTTGCTTCTTTTCGACGCCGTGGATGGCGGCTTGCAACAGGGCGTCATCCTCTACGCTCTTGCGCTGGGCTTTCAGGTGTTCCAGCGTGCATGCCAAGAAGCCACCGGTGCCACAGGCGGGGTCGAGAATTTTTTCACCGAGGCGCGGATTGACCTGATCGACCATGAACTGGGTGACGGCACGCGGCGTATAGAATTCGCCCGCATTGCCGGCGCTTTGCAGATCCTTGAGGATTTTTTCGTAGAGATCGTTGAAGAGATGGCGGTCGCTGCGGTTGTTGAAGTCGATCTCGTTGATCTTGTTCACCACCTGGCGCAGCAACTGGCCGGACTTCATGTAATTAAAGGCATCTTCAAACACCTGCTGGACAACGTAACCGCGCGGATTGCGCAGCGGGTCGGCATTCAAGCCCTTGAGCTTGGGGAAGAGCGTGTTGTTGATGAAGTCCTGCAACTCCTCGCCGGTCATGCCCTCGGCGTTGGCCGCCCAGTGGCGCCAGCGCAGGTGCTCGGGGATGGGCGACTTGTAGATGTCGCGCAGCAACTCAAGCTCCGTTTCCTGATCGTCGAAGATTTTCAGGAAGAGCAGCCAGGAAAGCTGGGAAATGCGCTGGGCGTCGCCATCGACGCCGGCATCCTGCCGCATGATGTCCTGAATGGATTTGATGAAGGTGGTGCTGATGGTCATGAAACTTGGTGATCCTTTTTGGACTTATGGCGCCATGCCAGTAACTTCTTCGAAGCACTCTTCCAGGAAAGCCGTGCTGAAACTGTGCGATCCGGCTTCTGGTGCCATGTCCAAGAGAAAGTCATTAAAAGTGTAAGTGCGCGGGTAGTACGAAAACGATTTGAGTTTGTAGTAACGCCCTGCCCGCATGAATCGGCTACTGATCACTCGGGCAAGCGCCAAAGAGTCATCGTAACTCACCCGTTCGCTGAGATTGATGTGCGTCACGCCGGAACAGGGCGAATGATCCCTTGTTGCTCCGAACTGCGCCAGCGTATTCAGGTAGGCCTCCGTTTCATCCGGCCAACCAAAGACGATGACCGGGCTGGCTGAAACGCCGTAGATGCACTCCCTGTGCTCTTCCAGCCAGTTGAGTGTCTGAGCGATGGTATCGTCGTTCTCTCCGGCAAAGAGCAGGATATTGACCTTCACTTTGACCTTGTTTTCAGCACAAGCCTGGAGCAGCCGGGAGGCGCGCTCAAGATATTTCTCCGGATCACGTGTTTTCTGCATGCGGAGCAATTGCATTGGTGAGGCGCTTTCCAAACCGAGATCGAGGACACTCAAGCCCGAGGCTGCCAAGGCGGGTATCAATTCCGGCTTGATGCTATCGACTCGCCCCTCCGAGCGCCATCTTGCGGTCATGCCGGCCTGATCAAGTGCCGTGCGAAGGCCGTCAGCCCAGCCTTTGTTCGGGAGGAACATCGACGTCTCAAAGTAGGGCGTCATTTCGATCAGGTCGTCAGCCAGCAGCGTTGATTTAAGTTCTTCCACCAATATGCTGGGGGATTTCAAACGTTGGAGCTTTTCATCCTTTTCCTGGCAGAAGCTACAGCCCATGCCGCAACCGCGAGCGATTTCGATACTCGGTTGGTAGAGCGCTCTCTGGTGCAAGAGACTGTAATCAAGACAAGAGACCTTGGTTAGCCCCCGCTGTGCCTGACCAATACTGAGACGCTTTGTGCCGGTGACCAACTCAACGATACAGTCTTCTGCCAAATCCGGAACGATCCGGTCTGCCTCTGGCAATAAGTCTTTCAGTAAATCTGGGCGCTTGCCAATGACCCATCTCCCACCAACGATGAAGCGCGATGACGGAAGTAGCGACTTGGCTTCTGTGATGAATTCTCTGGCCCATGCGACGGCATAAAAGCTGGGGATGGAGAGCAATACCGGAAGGCTGCTCTCGGCAAGTCCGTAGGTTAGTGCCGTTTTCAGGGTTTCATTGGGCGCAGAAAAATGGCCATGGATCACTATCGGCAACAACCCGCTGCGCTTCAGCACGGATGCGAGTGATAGCAAGCCGTAATTCAGGTATTGGTTACGCCGATTGAGGCGGTTGTTGGCTTTCTTCGTGCTGAGTTGGCCAGCACTGATACAGATGACTTGCGCCATGCGTTACTGATACAGCGACCGCTCAAGCTCCCGGAGGGCTGCCTGATACTGTGGTTTGCCACCAAATACCTGAATGATCTCGACGGGAGAGCCAAACTGATCGAGTGGCGCGACGCGAAGTACCTCCATTTGCTCGATATTGCCGATGCCTTCGTCAGCGTACTTGTCGAGCAGGACTTCCAGCACTTTACGTGCCGTGCCGCCGTACTTGCCGAAGTAGTCGCGCTTCTTCACATTCTCGGCGCGTTCGCGCCGGGTCAGGGGTTTCTGGCCGAAGGCGATGTGGCAGATCAGATCGAACGGGTCGATATCCTTGCCGGTTTCCTTGGCCAGTTCGTCAAAGAAAATGCCCTGCTCTTCGAGTTCGGCAATGATTGCGGCTTTCTTGTCGGCGTCGTTCCAGGTTTGCAGGAAGTTATCCAGCGAGGTGAAGCGCTTGTTGATTTGAATACGCGTGAAGTCCTTGAGCGATTCGGTGATCAGCTTGCCGTCATTGCCGTAATACTGGATACGCTCATTGACGACATAGACCGGCACATCGTCGATGACGTACTTGATGCGCCCGCCACCGGGCGGATCACCAATTGTCCCGCCTTCGCCGGGGCCGGCTGTTGTGGCGCCGGGTTGATCGCCACCAGTAGTATCGCCTTCTTCGGGTGGCACAACGGGGTCGCCGGCCTGTGGTTCAAAAACCACTACTGGCTCGCCATCGAAGGCTTCGTCGGCGAACAATTCGGTGGCGCGCTTGAAGTCGAGAATGGTGAACCAGAGCTTGCCGTAGTCTTCATCAATCCGGGTGCCTCGCCCGATAATTTGCTTGAATTCGGTCATCGAGTTGATGGTTCGATCAAGCACGACCAGTTTGCAGGTCTTGGCGTCGACACCAGTGGTCATCAGGCGGGAGGTGCAGGCGATGACCGGGTAGGGCTTGCGCGGGTTGATGAAATTGTCGAGTTCGAGCTTGCCTTCCTCGTTATCGCCGGTGATTTGCATCACGTACTTGGGATTTTGGCTGGCCAGGTCAGGGTTGGCGTTGATCAATGCCTGGCGCATCCGGGCAGCGTGGTCGATGTCTTCGCAGAAGACGATGGTCTTCGCCATGCGGTCGGTGGCTTTGAGGAATTCGCTGATCCGTCTGGCCACCGCCTGATCCCGCTGGGTGAGCACCAGCGTCTTGTTCATGTCGGATGCGTTGTAGATGCGGTCTTCGACAACTTGTCCCTTGCTGTCCAGCTTGCCTTGCGTCGGGCGCCAGCCGAGATCCTTGTCCATGTCGACGCGGATCACCTTGTAGGGCGCCAGGAAACCATCCTCGATCCCCTGTTTCAGCGAGTAGGTGTACACCGGGTCGCCAAAATAGGTGATGTTCGAGATTTCTTCGGTTTCCTTGGGGGTTGCGGTCAGGCCAAGGTGCACGGCAGAACTGAAGTAATCGAGAATTTGCCGCCAGGCGGAATCTTCGGCGGCGCTGCCGCGATGGCATTCGTCGATTACGATGAGATCGAAGAAGTCGGGGCTGAACTGTTTGTAGATGTTCTGCTCTTCTTCACTGCCCGTCACGGCCTGATACAGCGATAGGTAGATTTCGTAGGATTTGTCGACCTGGCGCTTCTCGATCTTGGTCATCGCCCCGGCGAAAGGCTTGAAGTCGTTGGTCTTTGTTTGGTCGACGAGGATGTTGCGGTCGGCCAGAAACAAAATGCGCTTCGCTGCCCGAGCTTTCCAGAGGCGCCAGATGATCTGAAAGGCGGTGAAGGTTTTGCCGGTGCCGGTGGCCATGACCAGCAGAACGCGATCCTGCCCTTTGGCAATGGCCTCAACAGCCCGGTTGACGGCATTCAACTGGTAGTAACGCGGCAATTTGCCGGTCGTGTAGTAATCCTGCGCGAACACAGGTTCTGCGGCCGCAGGAATGCCTTTCCAGGCCAGATAGCGCTGCCAGAGCACATCTGGCGAGGGGAATTCATCAAGCGCGATTTCGCATTCGATCAAACCGCCGCTGGCGGTCTTGTCATGCCACAGGAAACCGTCCCCGTTGCTGGAAAACGCAAATGGCACATCGAGCATATCGGCATAGGCCAGCCCCTGCTGAATGCCATCACGAACCGAATGCTTGTTGTCCTTGGCCTCGACCACTGCGATGGGAATGCCGGGTTTGTAATAGAGAACGTAATCTGCGCGGCGGATGGTCTTTTCATCGCGTTTGGCCTTGTTGCCCCGGACAACGACTCGACCACTCGTCAGGTTCACTTCTTCGAGGAATTGCGAGTCTCTGTCCCACCCACTGGCCTCGAGGGCTGGCGTGATGAACTTGGTACAGATGTCCCGCTCGGAAAGCGACTTTTTGTCCATTGAGGATGACGATTAGCGCGAAATGACAAAGAGCTTAACATTTTGCATTGCCGCTCGCTGACTTCGCTTAGGCAGGAGGCGAGACACCAATCCCGCCTGCCACCGCTGCCACCGGGTGGCCCTGTTTGATGATCTGTTTGACTGCCTTCAATCTTGAATTCTTCTGGGTAACGCTTGCTGCTCACGACACCTCCCTATTGCCTAAAGTTAAAGGCTCAAAGGTGATGTCACAGTTGCTTGGGTGGCCGTTTTTTTCCCTTGATCAATTTCCGACGACGATTTTTCATTACTGGGCCATCGGGGCCCACTGGCTGAAACATTTCGTCTCTCCATTGGGTCTCCTTGGGTACGTTATTGAACGATACAGGACGCCCTTGGAAGAACGTGCCGTTGACAGTCTTTACGCCGTAGTGCCGACCTACCCCGCAGCTACCAAGGCCAAGCAGTTGGGGCGCCCCTCCACTACGCGGGTCGGGGGTAGGACTTTTCAATGCGTTGCAGAACCCTTCAAAGTAAACACGACTTACCGAGCCAATTTTGACCGTCAAAGGATTCACTGCAGAGGAGACAACCGGATGGCCAGACCCGTCGAATACAATGGCATGAGATTCCTCATGATCTAAATCATAGTCATTACTAAGCCAAGTATCTTCGCTCCCAATATACATGTGGCGGATGAGGGCGAAGTTACTTTGGGCGTCGTATGAGTTGCGTGAGGCATGAAAAATCGTGAAATCTCCGCCTCCTGGTCGCTCAGCCTTCATTTCCTTGAACTTGCGCAAGACCCAGTCGATTCGGCCATACATGGAGGTCGCAGCGCCTGCTGGAATACTGCCTTGATCGATTTGTGTGCAGATCGTTGGTAACGCCTTCGTGGGGAAAGAAATGTCGTTCCCCAGCATCGCAAATATCTCAGGAGACCTCGATGGACAGAAGAGTTTGATGCAATCGTCACGAAACGACCCGTCGGCAAACGTGACACGACTATCGCTGGCGAAGTACAGCCCACTCTTCCTGCTCTTGTCACAAGCCAGCCAGGCTATAAAAGACGTCAATTGATTACCCTATACGAATTTAGATGGTAGTATTTTGGCTCGACTCCCGGGCTCCTCGCCATGATCATACGGCATGTGATTATGGCGAGGAGATAGGCGTAATTGGGACTCCCCCGGCTTCCAAAGCCGGGGGCGCCGGGTCGGGTAGTAAGGGCGTAGGGATGCCTTTATGCGCCTTTCCCGCCGCTGCCTAATTTCAGCATTGAGGGCACGATAATAGTTTCACTTGTCGATTTTCTCGGCGTGTAACCACCGATCCATTTTGTTATTTTGGCTGTTGTTCGTTGCGAGAGGAGGGAGCTCCTCCCTCACTCGGAACGAGAGAAGGAGATCGATCCTCGTCTGCCATGGTCTGAGAGGGGCTGTTTCCTCGCTCGTTTCTTGGCTATGTCTCCCGTAGGTTTTCCTCGGCTCCGCATTGCTGCTAAAACGGCAATTGCTGTTTTAACGACAATGAACAGCAATGCTGCATTTGGGTAGAGTGATTGCAGTAGCGAATCACCCATTGCTTTGCTCGGTCGAAGTCCTGCAGCGACCAAGTTTGTCTGAGCGCATTTTTCAGGATGTTCTCACCTGACCACCAGAGAGTTGTTGCAAATAGGTTTTGCTGCCCCATCACCGAGCTGCAAATCTGGCCAGTGGCTCGTCCAAATAGCGCCTTCGCCTCAATGCCTACCCCGACATATGGTCCAGGGAAGTCAGCCTTTGGAGAAAAGTCCAATATCCGGATGATCTGCGTTAGTTTTTCAAAAGCCATTTCAGAGGTCATCGGGTGACGATCCGGGTTGCTTGTGGATTCCGAAGGTGGTGTCGGTAAAGTATCGCGATCGTCGTAACAACCCAGAATGTGGGCAAATTCCTTCTGGATAGCGCTAAGTTCTGCCTTGAGCCAAAAAGGAAGCGAGTCTTCTGTTTTGGCTGCGCAGAGATCAGCTCCGCAGTGGTGGCACATTCGCAAATCCTGAATGCTTATCCGGTTGCGGGCGCTGAAATTCCAAAACAGTGTCTGATGGCAGACTGGGCAGTAATCGTGCATCACACACCCATGTTTTTGACAGATCCAGGTCGATGCCAGGCGCCAGCTAGTTCGGTAATACGGGATGGAGTCACCTCCCAGGCATTGCGGGCAGTAGCGGAGGTGCGGGAGCATGCGCATGGGATCGGTATGCATGCACAAAAAAGCCGGCCCCAGGAGAAGGTCGCCGTTTTCCGGAACCAGTTCCCTCAGGGTTGTAGCAGGTGTGCTTGTCAATTTCCCGAGGTAATCCCAGGGCAGTGCTCCCTGATCAAAATCCAACCAATAAACAGGTTTCTGCCACGAGACACCGATCCAGTCGAGAATTTTGCCGGGAGAGCAGTTCTTCCTGATGGCATAGCGAATTAGCCACGAGCTGATCGCTTCACCAGGTAGCAGCGGAGGGAAGTCATAGGCTCTTGCAACGCTCGGATTCCAGCTGTCACCGTAAGTCGAGGCCAACTCACTTAGTGCTTCGAGCGATCTGGCGATCATCTCTTCACGAGCCATATCAGCGTAGATCGAGTTCCAGTTGTGGGGAGTCAAGCCGGGAGGGTCGAGTTTTGATTCCTGCCTGCTTTACTAATTGCCGGACGAACGTTTCGTATGGGTTCGAGATAAACCTGAAATCACTTGAGCCAATATGGGATTCGTAATAACGCTGAATCGGGCCGAGCAGGCGCATGGTGGCATTGTCTCCAGACCATTTGGAATTGAGCGCAATTTGCTTCGACAAAGCTTGATTCAGACGGGTTGGCCAGTCAGATAGAAGCCAGCAAACCGCGGCGATCATTTCTCGAGTTGCTCGGTCATCAAGTTTGCGGAGACCACTACCTTGGCTGAGTGGAAAATTACCCAGCAGGTGATGACCAAGAAACCAGAGGCTGTGGCATAACCCGTCAAGGCTCAGGCATGCGAGATTTTCGATTTGGTTGGCTGGAATGCAGGCAGAGTCAAGATTCAACGGGCCATCGGAACGATTGGTCATGATCCGGGCAATGAGTAATGGCTCTGCCTCTGCGGGCAGCGTGTCACTCTTGCGAAGATCGAATCCGCATTCACAATATTCGGGGTGGCATCTAGAAAGGGCTAGTTGCCTTTTGCATTGAGGACAGCGATCAATCAGTTGGCTACTATGTTTCCAGCAAGCGGTGTTGAATGCCAGATGCCATGCTCCCCGCAAAAAAGGTTCTTCTTGTAGGCATTGAGGACAAATTGGGGCATATCGGAGTTTGAGAAAGGTTGATTTGCTCAACCATTCGCCGAGGATTTTCCATTCGTGCCCTTTCCTAGCGACTTCTCGAGAAATGCCCGAGAGTTGACTAAGCTCCTTCACGCTGTTCCTTGTGTATGTCGCGAGTCGTGGAATCTCGGTTAGCTCAACCTGCGGGTTTGTCGAACTCGCGTCGATGGCGTACTGAAGAATTTCCTGATGGGAACGATAGTGATTCGCCCGGGCGCAGCGCATCAGGAATCCCCATAGCGATTCGAACGGGTAGGGCGGCGTTCGATTAATTAAGCGGTACTGGTCCAAAAGGGGTTTCCTCAGAGCAATGAACTAGGAAGTGGGCTTCTGCGAGATGTTCGCGAGAAATTCCGGTTTCGCCTTTCTGGCTGGCAATACGGACTGCCTCTGCTAAAAGCATCTTGAGCAGCCGAAAACTTCCTCTGCAGGAGTCGAATATCGATTTGGAAAGCTTGTTGTCGATGAGATTGGCCTTTTCCGGCATGGGCAGGCACTGATCGAGTGTCGCCAGGACGCCCAGAAACTCGTCGTTGTACGAAAATGCCTTGAGAAAGGAGAGACCTGGCCATCGGGTTGTTTGCTCATCCTGTCGCCGGATTTCATCGAGGGGTGGTGTTCCGATAAAGACGAACGCTACGCCAAGATAGTCATAGAGCCGCTTTAAGGTCGCTCCTAGTGCTCCGCCTGCATCCCCTTTGCTTTTCTTTGCGGCCAATACCCAAAGATGCTGTGCTTCATCGAAAGCGATCAGCAATACACCGGCTGTTTGGACGGCGTCGCGCAATGTGTCTCGAAGTTCCTTGAGGTTCAATCCTTTCAGGCTGCGAGGGTCCTGCCCCAGTTGCATGAGAAGTCGGATATAGATTTCCCCGATACTAGTACGAGCTTCGAAGGTAAGGTACAGAACTGGGCAAAGCCGGCGGTGATCGCCTTCAACCGGTTTGAGACGCTTGAGAAGGCGTTCCAAAATGAAAGATTTGCCGCGTCCGCCCTCGCCGATGATCCAGAGCCCTCCAGGCTTCTTCGAAACCTTGGCTCTGGCGAGGAGTGCATCAAGGTATTTGTTGGCTCTACGGTACTCATCAAAGGCAATGGGTACGTCAAGTAGGTATTGCGCCCGGTCATCCGGGGTGCCCGCCATGGCACGAGCGCGCTCCTGCTGGGGATCTAGAGCAGGGACGATGGCGGGCGTTGGCTCCGCAAACAGATGTTCCGAGTGTAAGTCCGCCATCGTATTCATCATGACCCCCAGGCGTAGCTTGGAACATTCGTGAACGATGGTGTATTTGGAGGTGGCGCGACGTTTCCGCTGTCTCCGAAGGGGGTCAGGATCGTTCGTGTCTCGCCTGTCAGAGCGCTATTTGAATTGATGCCGGCGAGACGGGCTAACTGAACCTTGCCTGCGGTTTTCTTGGCCTCTAATTCTTCAGCAAGTACGCTTTGGATACGGTTTCGGGTTTCGATCAAAGTATCAACGGCAGTCGATTTTTCCAGGCGCACTGTAGCTTCGGCCCGGATAAACTTGTGTTGAAAACGACTCAAGCCTTTGCTGTACTCCGGTCGTGTCGAGGGAACGCATAGGTACTTGTGTGTCCCAGGATGCTCGACGTAAATCTGGCCAAGGTCTTCATCGCAGACAACGTAATTGACTGTTTTCCCGCGTCCAATGTCCTTCATCAGAGCTTCTAGTTGGTCATCGGCGTAGGTTTGCCAGGAGAATCGGATTCCTTCTTGAGATAGTGCCCCTGTGTGATGCTCGCCAAGGATGATGTTCAGCTCATCGATTGAACACGGGTGGGGTGGTGGGGCTGTTTCGATACCGCTTTGCCATAGTTCGAGTGGCGCAGCTTGGTTTCGTACGTTGGTTTGTATGTTGTGAAAATCTGCCGCCCACTTATGAAGAAGATAGATCAACGTTGAAAAGCGAACGACTGCTTGATTGACAGAGTCGTAGTCCCCCCGTTTTTCCAGTGATGCAAAGGTTCGCCCCGGCATTGACTCAAAAAAGGTTTGTTCCAGTGTTAGAAAGAAACGTTCGATTGATCCTTTTAGCCATGGGGTTCTGCGTTCGCAGTATTCCCAGAATGACCCCAGCGCTTTGATTGCATTTCGATAGCGCTGGCAAATGAAATCAGCCCCGCGGTCAGATGCGTAATAAACGGCTTGCCCAAATGCTGGCCATGGATTTTCGATGTCGGGCCATAGTTCATAGGCTAGGTGGTGCGATGAGAGCGAGTGTTTGATCGCCCCAAAGATTGAGTTCAGGCCGGTTTTTTGGAACGAGACGTAAAATCCGAGTAAGACGCCGGAATAGCGATCCTTTATGGCGGTGAGCCACGGTCGGCCAAGCGGTAGCAACGCATGATCGTCGATGACGTAGAGATTCATCGGTGTATGGTCAATTTCGACTACGTCCAACGGGTGTTCGGCAGGAAGGTGCCCTTTTGCCATTTTGAAATAGCGCCGAGCTTCTTCTCGCCCTACTCGGGCGATCATCATTTCTTCTTCGGGGCGGTCCGCTATCCGGTTTCCGTACGTTCGCTCGCTTACTTTCGCCAGCAGTGGTTTTTCCTGGGACGCCCTCTCGATATTTTCGGCCTTTAGTTTGCCTGCGTAGTCTCGATGGGCACCGACAACAGTCGGTTGTGTGGATTTCGCGTAATAGTCGTCGATGTGGTTCTGGAGAAACTCTTCGCTTTCCTTATCGAGCCGTTTAGTGTGTTTCCTGAAGCTATTGCCATTCATGACGACGAGGAGGTCGCCTCCTGATTTGTCGATCTCTTTCCACCATTTCGAGATTGTTGAGGCACCAGGTGGACCGAGCGGGTCTTCAATTTCCTTTGCTATTCTTGCCGCGCTATCGGCAATCAGGAATTTTTGGCCGCGAGTGATACCTTCCTTCTTGAGTTTCGAGATGTAAGTGATCTTACGGTCGTGATCGAGTTGGTATTTTTCCGGGATGAGATTGAGATCCCGAAAATTTTGAAGCGTTTCTGTGCCTTCCGGCTTGATAACCAAGGCCTCCGGCGACGAGAAGGCATCGACGATTTTCAGTTGTAGCGAAGCTTGGGCAGACCAAAACTCGGATTCCGTTAGCGTTATTTTCTGACCGGTTTTTTGGTCTTCGAAATAGATTTCGTTTGCAGACCGACTGTCGTACTCGAGAATCTGGCCCCGGTAGGAGATGACAAGCCCTTCTTGGAGGAAAAATGATCCCATGTCGATTCCTCCGGACTAGGCGTTGTTTGGCTTAATTGCCAGACCAGGTGCGCGATCTCGGCGCTCCCAAGATTTTCTAGGGCTGAGCTCCGACGCTCCGAGATCACGAAGAGGCGGCGCCTTTGAAAACCCTCCAACAAAATTCCATGGGGTAAGAGGTGGACGAGTCTGTCGCCAAGCCGTCGCATTTTCCAGTCGGAATTGATCTGGCGTTCCACGACCCAGAGCCAACGTTGCCAGAAGATCACCATGCCTGGTCGAACGCAAAATGTCTTCAAAGAACAATCCCTTCAATGGTTGATCTGGGAGGCTGACCAAACTTGATTTGGTCAGTTTTTGGTTCCAGTCGAAGCAAAGCCGGCGTTGTGCAATCAGCGTGTACGCTTCGGCCAACGAGCAAGGCGCCGCATCGCAGAGTTCTGTGATTGCCATCGTCTGCTTGCGCTGAAAGGCTTCTGTCACGCGAGCCAATGCCTCACAGGGAAGAGGTGAGGTCAGATAACGCATCAAGAGATTGGTATTGGTTTTTTGAGGCTCGCAAAACAGCTGCTCATCAGTAATGAACGTAAACGCTTGCTTGGTCTTCCGAAAGTGCTTGGCAATGTCGAGGTACTTTGGAAGGTGCTCAGGATGTAAAAGGAATTTGAGCGGTTTGACTTCGATCAGGGTGTTCGTGTCGCTGTGCTCAACAAAAAAATCAGCTGTGTATTTGCGTTCAGTACCGTCGCGGTCGTTGTAACTTCGCTCCTGTTGGGAGTAGACCTTTTTGACATCCCGGCAGAGTAGGAGGCGCGGTATAACCAGCTTCTCGTACGGCGACTCATACTCGGCCGGGTAAGGGGTTAGCTCCTCAAGCTGCAGGCCACCAGTGGTGCGGTGGGGAGAGACTTCAACTAGCTGGCGGCTAGGGGCGTTGGGCCCCTCTTGCTTCTTTGAGCGTTGCTTTTTCATGATTGCTCCAAGGGAAAAACATGGAATCCAAACGAATACATTTCGTGGTTTCATGTGATTTTTTGGCGACAAAAGTCCTTGACTTTGCCGGCTGCCTTGGAGATACTTTGTGTGTGAGATGTATTTTTTTCCGTGGCTAACGGGCAAAGCCGGATGAACCGAAAGGTGAGTCCGGTATTTTTTTGTTACATGGTTTCCTCCTCCTGTTGTAGTCCCGCCAGAATCTGACTGAGCGTTTGAACGTCTGTCAGTTGTCCGGCTTTTAGGCCGAGCGCGACTGCAATCTTGTGGCTCTGACCACGCAGGCAGCGTCGCTTGCCTTCAAGGACTTGATAAACGAGTCCGCACGAGAAGCGGTTTTCGCGAGCCCATTCCGCAATGGATATGCCGCTACCTTCAATCAAAGAGCGGCATTCTTGAGGGCTGCGGATTGGGGGCTCGGTATCCATGGTAAAAAGTATGCAAACGAGTACACGCTAGCACTTTAAGTGGAAACTGTGCAACATGTTTTCTATAATCCCTGACATGCCTACACAAAACGAAACATTTCTACCTGGGTTTGGTGAGCGCCTTAAGGAAGAACGGAAGCGCTTGGCGCTTAATCAGGACGAATTCGCCGAACGCGCCGGTGTTAAACGTCTTGCCCAGCTGCAATACGAAAAAGAAGCTCGTGAACCGAGAACTTCATATCTGGCGGCCATCGGAGCGATGGGGGTCAGTCTTTCCTATGTGATTTTTGGGAAGAGGCCGCTGGAGTCTGCACTTGGGCCAGAGGCAATACGACGGATTGAGAAGAAGATATTCGACCTCCTCGAAGCCTACGTGGCGGAGCAATGCGGAGGCTATTTGAGTTCCGATGGTCGTTATGTCCTATTCGAGGTGATGCGCTCGCATTGCATCCAGGCTGCAAGCAAAGGGCTTGATGCCGAGAGCAACTTGGCAGCGTTTTTCCCAAAGAGGGCCGAGGGCAATGGATAGGGATAAAACGTCCGATCGTTCTGATGAACATGTGATGCGAGCTTTAAATCGGATCAGGGAAGCGTTTGAAAACGACTCTCCTGTTGGTGCTGATGAGGCGCTCGAACTGCTGCGAGAAAAGTTGTTCGAGTTTCGACCTTATGAAGGTGTTCAGTCTGTCGAAACACCATTCGCCGAGGCCACTTATTTCGGCAACCCCCAAGAAGGTTATGGTCGTGTCGAAGCGGTTTTGCGCTGGCTGAGAGACACAAAGGGTTTTGCTCCAACGGAACTTGAACGCATGCGACGCATCCGGATTTTTGAGGAAACGGCAGATGGTCGTGTGGCGGTGCGCGAGCAACCGTTGCCAGAGGCTTGGGCATCTGCACTTATTGCAGGTGTTGCATTGATTTCTGGAGCCTGGATTGCTTGGGTCTGGTTCGGGTCAGAAGGCAATCTGACTGTGATCGCAGCCTCATTTTCAGTCGGTAGTTTGTTCGGATTTGTTGTGGGAAAGGTGCTGGATAAATCATTCAGATTTGCCAAGCTTCGTGCAAAAATTCTGGAGGTGGCTCCTCGGTTTGGGGATGGTTTGGTGGTTCGCCTTTAGACCAGAAGGCCGGAGTTCGGCCATGGACTAAACCGCTCGCGCGGTAGGGTCCGTACTCAACCGTAGCGAGCAGCACTGGCAGGCAAGGGGTTCGTATCGTGCTGGCAATTGCCGATGTTGGAAATGAGGCATTCCCGCCTCGTTCTGACAG
>WBZU01000554.1_pt1 | contig 31758 bp, 29 predicted proteins | sample 5204311 | NCBI WGS metagenome assembly WBZU01 (sample SAMN12344359, study PRJNA552823) | activated sludge metagenome | biome: Activated sludge suspended growth; feature: Nitrification reactor; material: Wastewater; isolation source: activated sludge from nitrification reactor of wastewater...
CCTGCTGCACGGCGACGCCGGGTCGGTCATTCACGCGTTCGGGGAGTTCGTCGTCGGCGGCAACCTGATCATCGGCCTGGTCATCTTCCTGATCCTGGTGATCATCCAGTTCGTGGTGATCACCAACGGCGCCGGCCGCGTCGCCGAAGTCGCCGCCCGCTTCACCCTGGACGCCATGCCCGGCAAGCAGATCGCCATCGACGCCGACCTGAACGCCGGCCTGATCACCGAGGACCAGGCGCAGGGGCGCCGCAAGGAGATCATGCGCGAGGCCGACCTGTACGGCGCCCTGGACGGCGCCAGCAAGTTCACCAAGGGCGACGCGATCGTCGGCCTGGCGATCGTGGCGATCAACCTGGTCGGCGGCATCGCGATCGGGATGCTGCAGAAGGGCATGAGCCTGTCCGACGCCGCGCACACGTACAGCCTGCTGACTGTCGGCGACGGCATCGCCGCGCAGATCCCCGCGCTGCTGATCGCCGTGGCCACCGGCCTGCTCGTCACCCGCGCCGCCAGCGACGGCGACCTGGGCTCTGACATCGTCAACCAGTTCTCCGCCCAGCCCAAGGCGATGCAGATCGCCGGCGGCGTCGCCGTGCTGCTCGGCCTGATCCCGGGGCTGCCGATGATCCCGTTCGTGCTGATGGGCGGCATCCTGTTCGCGTTCGGCCGGGCGCTGGCCGCCCGACAGCGCGACGAGCAGGAGGCCGCCGCGGCCGTCCCCGCCGAGCAGCCGGCCGTCCAGCCCGACATGCCCGCCGCCGCCGTGCACGTGGACCCGCTGGAGCTGGCGATCGGGTTCGGCCTGGTGCCGATGGCCGACGCGTCCGCCGGCGGCGGCCTGCAGGGCCGCGTGAAGGCGATCCGCAAGCAGGTCGCCGCGGACCTGGGCACGATCATCCCGCCGGTGCGCATCCACGACGACCCCAACCTCGAAAGCCACGCGTACGTGATCAAGATCCGCGGCGCCGAGGCGGCGACGTGGAGCATCGTGCCCGGGCATCTGCTGGCGATCGACTCCACCGGCCAGGCGTCCGCGGGCCTGCCCGGCATCGCCGTCAACGAGCCCAGCTTCGGCCTGCCGGCCGTGTGGATCGACGCGAGCCTGCAGATGCAGGCCGAGGCCGCCGGCTACAAGGTCGTCGACGCCGAGCAGGTCGTCATCACGCACTTCTCCGAGGTGGTGCGCCGGAACGCCTCCCAGCTGCTCACCCGCCAGGAGACCCGCAAGCTGCTGGACGCCCTGAAGGCTGACAACGCCGCCGTGGTGGAGGAAGTCATCCCCGAGCGCCTGTCCGTCGGCGAAGTCCAGCGGGTCCTGCAGCAGCTGCTGGGCGAAGGCGTCAGCATCCGCGACCTCTCCACGATCCTGGAGGCGATCGGCGACCGCTCCGGCCAGACCCGCGACCCGGGCCTGCTGGCGGAGTTCGCCCGCCAGGCCCTCGCCCGCCAGATCACCCAGCGCCATCTGGACCCGACCCGCACGCTGCGGGTGCTGACGTTCTCCGCGCCCGTCGAGCAGGAGCTCGCTGCCTCGGTGGCGTCGGGCCCCGACGGCGAGGAGGCGCTGGCGATCGATCCCGAGCGCGGCCAGCAGATCCTCGGAGAAGTCCTGCAGCGCAGCCAGACGGCCGCGCAGATGGGCTATGAGCCGGTGCTGCTGTGCTCCGCGCGGATCCGCCGCCATCTGCGCAAGCTGATCGCGCAGGCCGCCCCGCTGCTGCCGGTGATCAGCTACAACGAGCTGCCCGACGGGCTGCGCGTCGAGACCGTCGGCCAGATCTCCTGAGCCGGGCGCCTGCACGGCCCCTGGCAGCGCCCGGAATCCATTTTCGGATCCGGAGGTACGTTCAGGGCGGACTGGACCTGAGAACCCCTGACACGATAGGACGTGAGAATTGATGGCACTGTTCGGCAAGAAGAAGAGCAAGGATTCCGCGGCGGCTGCTTCGCCCGCGCGCACCGAGGCCTACCACGGCCCGACGCTCGCTGACGCGCTCGCGCAGGTGCGCGCCCGCTACGGCGACGATGCCGTCGTCCTGCACACCGAGGACGAGTACGGCGAGGACGGCAGCGTGATCGCCGTCGCCGTCGAAGTCGAAGTGCCTGACAGCGCCCCGGGGCTGCTGGCGCCCGGACACACGCCGGCGTCCTACGTGATCGACGACGAGCCCGCCCCCGCCGCCGAGCAGATGCCGCCGCTGGCCGAGCCCGCCGACTTCGAGCAGGTGCTCGCCCGCCGGGCCGCCGAGCAGGCCGCCGCCGAGCAGGCCGCCCCGCCTCCGGCGCCCGCCCGCCCGCCGCTGCCTCCGCCGCTGCCTGCCGCCCAGGCCGCCCGGCCGGAGCCGCAGGCTGACGCCGCCGCGGAGGCTCCCGCCGAGCCGCAGGCCGCTGAGCAGGCTGCCGCCGAGCAGCAGGCCGCCGAGCAGGCCGCCGCCGAGGCGCCCGCCGAGCCGCAGGCTGCTCAGCCCGCCGCTGAGGAGAAGGCGGCGCTGCGCCTCGAGCAGGCCGAGTCGCTGGCCGCGGAGATCCTCTCCCGGGCCGAGCAGGCGCTCAGCGCCGCGCAAGGCAAGGCCCAGGAGCTCGTCGCCCAGGCCGAAACCCAGGTGGCCGAGCAGGTCGGGGGCCTGTCCGAGGAAGCCGAGGCCAAGGCGCAGGAGATCCGCCTGGAAGCGTCAAGCCAGGCGTCTCACATCCTCTCCGAAGCCCACATGAAGGCCCGCAAGGACGCCGACGTGATCCAGGCCGAGGCGCAGGCCGCCGCCGACGCCCTGCTGGCGGACGCCCGCGAGCGCGCCGAGGGCATCGACGCGGAAGTCGCCGCCAAGCGCGAGGAAGCCGCCGCGCTGCTCGCCGGCGCCCAGGAGAAGGCTGACCTGGCGATCGCCGAGGCCGCCGAGGAGGCCCGCAACGAGGCCGAGGCGATCCGCCGCAAGGCCCGCGAGGAAGCCGAGCAGGCCGTCATCGACATCCGCGCGAAGGCCCGCGAGGACTCCGAACGGCTGCTGGAATCCACCCGCGAGAAGGCCCAGGCTGACGCGGAGGCCGTCATGGCCGAGGCCCAGGCGCAGAAGGACCGGATCCTGCGCTACGCCGACGGGGAAGCCGACCAGAAGCGTGCCGAGGCCGAGGTCAAGGCCGCGCGGCTGCTCGCCGACGCCGAGAAGCGCGCCGAGGCGATCCTCGCCCGCGTCCGGTCGGCCGCCGGGCACGCGGCCGACCGCGCCGAGGAGATGTCCGAGCGCCTGGAAGCCATCAGCGAGCAGCTGAAGACCAGCTCCGTGGCGCTGCAGACCGGCGTCTCAGAGGCCAACGCCCGGATCACCGAGACGATCGCCGAGGCCGTCAAAGCCGACGCGGAGGAGATCGCCTCCTAAAGCCCGCCCGCAAGGGCGCCGGGGCGCACAGCCCGGACGGCGAAGGCACAGGGGAAGGCCAGTCCAGCCGATGCAGCGCATCACCCCGCCTCCGCCGTCCGGGCCTCGCGTCCCGTCCGTGAACCGGATCCGCCGGCCTGACAGCGCCAGCCGCGACCGCCCCGGCCACGGCCGGCCCTGGCCGGACGAGCCCGCCGAGCCGCCGGAGAAGCCCGGCGAGGACGGCGGCGAGGACGGCGGCGACGCCCTGCCGCACATCGACCTGATGGCCTGACCGCCGGGCGCCCGCGCAAGGCTGACAGCCGTGATTGCCAGGGGTGCGTTTGCGGGGGAGCCGGATACGTTGCGTCCATGAGCGAGAACGCCGAGAACCTGACCAGCGGCGACGGCGAGCTGAAGCTCACCGGCGTCGAGAAGGCCGTCCGCCGCCAGGGGCATGAGGCGCTCGTCGCCGCCGCCGCCGCCCGCGGCGGACTGGACGCCGTCCGCGACATTCCGCCGGTGGCGCTCACCGCCGAGCTGATGCCCGGCGTCAGCCCGGACTCCGCCGAGGCGCTGCTGGAGCCGGTCGTCGCCCTGCGCGCCGTCCCGAACCCGCTGTACGCGGCCGTCCTTGAGCTCTCCGGCGCCAAGCCGATCAGCGAGCGCGCCTGGGTCGTCCCGTGCACGAAGAAGAGCCCCACGCGGGCGTTCGAGGCGTTCGGCGAGGCCACCCGCCTGGAGAACGCCCTCACCGGCGAGCAGGTCTCCGCCGCGATGTCGGCCAGCCGCCGCAAGGGCCTGCGCGGCCTGAACCGCCGCTCCGGCCGCGCCCAGCGCCTCGACTATCTGCTCCGCAGCGCCTGGCAGGGCATGGACGCCGCCTACGGCACCGCCTTCCCGAGCATCCCCGCCTACTACGAGCTCAACGGCGACCTCGCCGTCGACGGCCCGCATATGCTCGGCACCGTGATCCTGTCGGAAGTCCCCGGCAAGCTGTTCGTGAAGGCCGCCACGGTCAACGGGTATGACCCGGTGAACCCTGACAATAACGGCAACTACACGGTGATCACGCCCGAGCTTCGCCTGTTCGACGGCTGCCCGGACCTCAACACGCTGCGCCCGGACGCCGTCCGGCCGCCGTCCATGACCGACGCCGCGACGGCCGTGCACGCCTTCGACCTGCTCGCCGGGCAGGGCGCCCCGGTGATCGACCCGCACGGCCATGTCGCCCTGCTGCGCGAGCGCCTGCTCGGCAGCGTCCTGGGCCAGCGCGTCCACGGCAGCCCGAACCTCGCCCGCATCGTCGCCGGCGCCGATGCCGATGCCTCAGACCCCGGCGAGCCCCGCGAGGCCGCCGGCTTCTACGAGGGCATCCAGCCTGAGAATCCCGCCACGACGGTTCGCACGGCCACGGCCTCCCAGGTCGCCGCCATGAGCGACGTGACGATGCTCGACAGCCACGTCGCGGATATGGCGTCCCTGGAAGCCGCCGCGCCCGCCGCCATCGAAGGCCTCCGCAGCTACCAGGCCAAGATCGCCGGGATGCACGCCGCCACGACCTACGGGCTGGTGAACGCCTCCGCGCCGGGGCTGGGCAAGACGCCCACGACCCTGTCGGGGATGCGCCTGCGCGCGCAGGATGCGGAGCGGTTCACCGCGCTGGTGGTCGTCCCCGCCAGCCTGCTGACTCAATGGCAGCGCGAGACCCAGCGGTTCTTCCCGGAGGCCGCCGCGACCGTGATCCGCTCCGCGACGCTGGCCGCACAGATCGAAGAGTCCGTGGCCGCCGGCGGCGCCCAGGTGCTGATCTGCTCGCGCCACACCGCCGTCAAGCTGGCCGGCCTGCTGGAAGCCGCCGACGGCGACGGCGGCTTCCAGATCGACGACCTCGCCGTCGATGAGGCCGCGATCCTGGCGAACTCGTCAAGCATCCAGTCCAAGGCGCTGTGGAGCCTGCGCGAGCGCGCCCGCTGCGGCCTGGCCCTGACCGGAACCCCGATCGAGAAGAGCCTGGACGACCTCGGCAAGCTGCTGGCGTTCGCCCGCCGCGACGCGGAGCTGTTCAACGGCATGCGCCTGTCCAAGCGCTTCGACGTCTCCACGCCTGACGGCGTGGAGGAAATGTGGCATCACCTGGGCTGCGCCGTGCAGCGCTTCGACCGCTCAGAGATCGAGGATGAGCTGCCTGCCGTGGAGACCGACACGATTGTCATGGACGGCACCGCCGCCGAGAACCGGCTGTCGGAGGCCGCGCGCCGGGAGCTGCGCGCCATGCTCAATCAGATGAAGGACAAGCTGGACGCCGTTGCGAAGATGGACCCGTACGACCCGGACCTGCCGGCGCTGCGCGAGTCCGTCGCTGAGATGCGCGGCGCCGCGCTGGGCGGCATCACTTACGCCCGCATGGCGATCTGCGACCCGCAGGCCGCGAAGGCATCCGATTCGGTGTGCGCGCACCTGCTCAACCACGCCGGGCTGGTCGATCCGGCCGTCGCCAGCGGCGGCACGAAGCGCACCCGCGTCGTGGAAGTCGCCGCCGAGCTGGCGCAGGCCGGAAGCCCGGTGCTGATCTTCACGGAGTTCGGGACGGTCGCCGAGCATCTGCACGCCGACCTGAACGCCGCCGGGGTGGCGACGGGCCTGTTCACCGGCAAGGTGACGCCCGCCAAGCGCGACGGCCTCAAGGATCAGTTCCAGGGCGTGCCGTGCGCCGCGCACCGCGACCGCGACGGCGACGGCGCCGTGAAGGGCTGCCAGGACTGCACGCAGCCGACCCTGGACGTGATGGTGCTGACCAGCGCCGGCGACGAAGGGCTGAACCTGCAGCGCGCCAGCGTGGTCATCAACTTCGAGCCGGTGTGGGTGCCGTCCAAGCTGGTCCAGCGGATCGGCCGGGCCGTGCGGTTCGGCTCCGAGAACCGCCACGTCACCGTCCTGAACCCGGTGATGGCCGGGACCATCGAAGAGCGCGCCCTGGCGCTGCTGCTGCCCCGCGCCATGACGGCGCTGATGGCCCTGGACACGCAGCGCGGCGTCGATGCCGCCGACACCGAGCTGGGGCAGGCGCTGACCGGCATGGCCCAGGCGGTCTCCCAGGAAGAGCGCGACGCCGCCGGCGCCGGCGGCATGTTCGCCGCCGCCGAGGCCATCCTCGGATAGCCCTCCCCTGCCCTGTCATTCCGGCGGAGGCGGAAATGACAGGGGCGGATACATTGCCGTCAGGCCCTGGCAATCAAGGGCAAATGACCTCGCTTCGCTGAGACCACGAAAGGCTTATCTGATCGCCATGAGCACCGCGCTTGAGAACCTCGTCAAGAACGCCGCCCGCAAGGCCGACGCCCAGGAGGCGCCCGCCGGCAGCCCGTACGGCGTGCTCGCCGCGGTGCCGGAGAACCCGGAGGCCGCCGCCGAGCTGGGCCTCTCCGCCCCGGCGCCCGCGCCGGAGCCCGAGCCGGCCGCCAAGCCTGACGCGAAGTCCCGCGCCGCGGCGATCCTCGCCGCCCGGGAGAAGCTGGAGGGCCTCGGCTCTTTCAGCCCCGACCTGCCGCCTGAGCCGGCTCCGGCCGCCCCGGCCGCCCCGGCCGCCCCGGCCGCCGCGGACGCGCTGCCGTTCCCCGAGTACGCGGACGTGGCCGCCGGCCGCCCCAAGGACGCCCGCGAGATCCTCAAGGACCGCTCGCTGGCCGACCTGCAGGCCGCCCTGGCCTATGAGAAGGCCCATCAGGCCCGCGCCCGGATCGAGAAGATGATCCAGGCGCAGATCAACCGCCGCAGCCGCGAGGCCGGCACGACCGCGACCGCCGCCGCTGTCACCGACGCGATGGGCGCCCTGGACGACGGCCTGGACGCCGTCGGCACCGACGCCGTCGCTGAGGCGAAGGCCGCCGCGCAGGACCCGGCGCTCGCGCCGATCGTGCGCCCTGGCGGCAGCGCCTACTACCCCCGGCACCTGTCCGGCGACCTGACCGACGTGGAGCTGCTGCGCCGCTGCCGCCAGGGCGGCCATCCGGTGCTGCTGGAAGGGTTCCCCGGGACCGGCAAGACCGCGCTGATGGAGGCCGCGTTCGGCGCGGACCTCATCACCGTGGAAGGCAACGGCGACACCGCCGCCGAGGACTTCCTGGGCAAGTGGGAGCCGACGCCCGGCGATCACGGCATGGAGTACCTGTGGGCCGACGGCCCGCTGGTGCGGGCCATGAAGGAAGGCAAGGTGCTGTTCGTCGATGACGCCACGATGATCGCCCCGCCGGTGATGGCGCTCGCCTACCCGGCGATGGACGGCCGCGGCGCGATTCACCTGTCCACGCACTCCGGCGAGCGCGTGGAGGCCCAGGACGGCTTCTTCGTGGTCGCCGCCCACAACCCCGGCGCCCCCGGCGCCGTGCTGGCCGAGGCGCTGCGGTCCCGGTTCCTGTTCCCGGTGATCGTGGAGTCCGACTACAAGCTGTGCCGCCGCCTGGGGGTCGATGCGAGGATCATGAACTTCGCTGAGAACCTCCGCACGCAGCGCTCGGAGGATATGGCGACGTGGGCGCCGGAGATGCGCGAGCTCATGGCCTTCCACAAGGCCGAGGCGCTGTTCGGGTTCGACGTGGCCGTCCGCGCGCTCCTGGGCGCCGTCCCTGACGACGCCCGTGACGAGTCCGCCGAGGCGCTCAGCAACGCCCTGGGCCGCCCCGTCGCCCCGCTCGCCCTCTCCTAGAGGGCGGACGGGGAACCCGGCCGGCGCGGATACGGTGACGCCATGAGCCAAGCATCCAGCACTCCCGCCCGCAGCGCCGTCAAGCGCGGCACGAAGGCCGGCAACCGGCTGCGCGCCGCCGGCATGGGCGCCAGCGCCCCGCACGACCACGGGCAGGGCTGGGCGGACCTGTCCAGCTTCTACCGGCGCCTGGCCGCCGCGCGCTCCGGCCGCCATGACATTCAGGTCCGGGTCTGCCCCGGCGCCACCGACGGCTCCGGCGCGAAGGGCTACTGGATGTGGGGCAAGGCGCTGATCGCCCTGGACGGCGGCCTGCTGCCGGCCAGCCCCGAGCAGCTTCGCCCCCGCGAGAGCCGCGAGCACTTCGACGCGCTGGCCGCGCTGCACGGCGTGTTCGAGCATGAGCTGGGCCATGCGATCCACACCGTCCACGGCGCCGAGCCGGCGAAGGACCCGCGGCTCGCCGAGACCGAGACCATCGTTGAGGAAATCCGCATGGAGGCCGCCGTCGTGCGCCGCCGCCCCGCCGGCGCGAAGTGGCTGCGGGCGTGCGCCGCCCATATCCTGCTGCCGACGGTCGCCACGATGCCGCCGCCGGCCGCCGGCACGCTCTCGGCGGCCCTGTGCGCGGTCCTTTACGAAGGGCGCGTGGCCGCCGGCAGCCTGCAGGCGTCCGACATCACGGCGCTGTCGGCGCTGCTTGACCAGGCGATCGCCGAGCCCAAGCGCAGCCAGCTGGCCGCCCTGATCGCCCAGGCGACCGGCGTGGCCGACGGCGACCACGCCGGCCTGCGCTCGGTCTCCCAGGCGATCTGCGACCTGTTCCCGCCGACCCCGGACGAGGAAGCTGCCACCGCGCTGTCGCAGGCAATCGCCGAGGCGATGGGCGAGGCCGCCTCCGACGCGCAGGGCGAAGGCGCCGGGGAGGCATGGGCGTCAGAGGCCGCCCAGGAGGAAATCGAAGTCGCGGCGCAGGCCGCGTCTGACGCGAAAAGCGAATCCGACCGCGAGCAGGTCGAGGCGCTCAACCGCGGCGCTGACCGCACCCGCGCCGCGCAGTACGGCGAGTACCCGCACCGGACGCCGTCCAGCGACGAGCGCACGCAGCGGTCCAAGCTGGCCCGCCAGCTCCGCAAGGCCCGGTTCCGCGACCGCGCCGCCGTCCGCCATGACCGCAAGCTGCCGCCGGGCCGGCTGCGCGCGACCGCCGCGATGCAGGCCGACGCCCACCAGCGGATGGGCCGCGTCCCGGACGCCAAGCCGTTCCGGTCGCGCAAGCGCGTCCACGTTGACGAGCCGAGCCTGCGCGTGGCGCTGCTGGCCGACGTGTCGGGCAGCATGAGCGGGGCGATGCCGGGGCTGTCCTCGGCGGCGTGGATCATCGCCAACGCCGTGCATGACTCCGGCGGCACCTGCGCGATGCTGGCGTTCGGCTCGGACGCCCGGGTGATGCTTGAGCCCGGCAACCCGCCGATGGACGTCATCCAGTTCCAGGCCAACGGCGGCACCGACTTCATCGGCGCCAGCGCCGAGGCCGCCGAGAAGCTGCTGGACTTCACCGAAGGCCCGCGGCTGGTGGTGTCGATCACCGACGGCTGCTGGGCTGACCCGGACGCCACCGCCGTCCTGGCCCGGATGCAGAGCGACGGCATCGGGATCGTGATGATCGGCATTGGCGCCAGCCCGTCAGATCAGGTCGCCAACATCGTCGCCAATGTCTCCCGGCCTGAGGATGTCGCCCGGGTCGTCGGCTCGGCGTGCATCGCCGCCCTGCGCGACGCCTGAGCCTCCCCAGGCCCCGCCTCAGGCCAGCCTTGCCCGGGGCCGGCCGTGCGCGCCCTGCGGGGCGCCTCAGGCCAGCCTTGCCGGGCCTCACCCGGGGGCGCCTCAGGCCAGCCTTCGACGCCCTGCGCGCCGGCCCCGGGGCAGACTGGCAGGCCGCGGATACGTTGAATCCATGCTCGCTCTCCTGGCCCTTCTGATCCTCTTCTCCCCGGCGATCGTCGCGCTGGGCGTCCTGGCCGTCGCGGAGCGCGACTGCGACCAGGCCAGCCGCTTCGTCCGCCACCGCGGCCGCCTGCGGCGGCGCTCGAGCGTCGAGCGCGAGCAGGCCGCCCGCGCACGGGCCTTCCAGGCGCTGCCCGCCGCCCAGGAAGCCCCGGCCCGCCCCTCCGTCCCGGCGCTGCGCCAGGCCGCATGAGCGGTCCGGCCTGCCCATCCGAGGCCGGCTGGCCGCGCCCGAAAGCCGAATGGAAGGCCGGCGGCCGGATGACATACGCGGGAGGGTCGCGCGGGGCGATGCCTGACCGGCTGCCGGTCCCGTGGATGAACGGGCCGTGCGTCGCGCAGCGCGGCGACTGGCACTCCTTCCGTGATGACGCCTGGCGCGCGCACGCGCACCGCCTGTGCGCGGTCTGCGGGGAGCGCATGGAGGGCCTCGTGGTCCTCGGCCAGTTCGGACACCATCCCGGGGAGACCTCCGGGCCCGGCGGCCATCCGCGGTGCATGTGGCTGGCCGTGAACTCCTGCCCGCATCTCGCCGAGCAGGGCGAGACCGTCGCGTGGTCATACGACGGGCCTGGCAACGGCTACGAGATCAGCGCCGAAGACGGCCTGCAGGACGGCGGCGTGCCCGAGAACTGGGGCGAAGGCGAGCCGGTCTCCCCCGGCGCGCAGCCCCTGGGCCGGGAGCAGCTGAAAGCCCTGGCGAAAGCCGACCCGCTCGGCACCGGCGCTACTTGACGATCTGCACGAGCGGCCGGCCGTTGCCGCGGCGCAGCACGACGATCTCCACGCGGCGGTTGCGCTGCCGGCCGGCGGCGGAGCTGTTCGGCGCGACCGGATGCGTCGCGGCGTACCCGGCCGCTGACACCCGGCGCTCCGGCAGGCCGCGGGCGGCCATGTAGCGCAGGATCGAGGAGGCCCGCAGCACCGAGAGTTCCCAGTTGGACGGGAACTGGCCGGTGGCGATCGGCCGGCTGTCAGTGTGGCCTTCCACCCGGACCGGGTTGGGGACGGTCCGCAGCAGCGCGGTGACGTGGCTGATCAGCGGCGCCAGCTCCGCGCGCAGCTTCGCCGAGCCGGTGTCGAACAGCACCTTGTCCGACAGCAGCCGGATGACCAGGCCGCGCTCGTCGATGGTTGTCTGCACCTGGCTGGCGAAGCCCTTGGCTTTCGCGTACGCCTGGATCTTGGCCTGCAGCTTCTTGAGGTTCTCCAGGTCGCGGTCGCGTTCGCGCTGGGTGTGCAGGGCCTCGCGCAGGTCAAGGACGCTGGTGCCCGACTGCAGGAGCTCCTTGGCCTGGGCTTCGGTGAGCGCCGACGGCGCTGACGGCGCCGACGCCGACATCACGGCCTTCTGCCCGTTGAAGGCCTTGTTGACTGACAGCGACAGCGCGTCGAGCTTGGCGTTGTTCACCTGCGCGATCGCGTAGAGCATGATGAACAGCGCCAGCAGCAGCGTGATCATGTCGGCGTAGGGCAGCAGCCACCGCTCGTGGTTGCCGTGCCCGGCCGTTCCGCGGTTGCGGGACCGGCGGTTGCCGCCTGGTGCGCCTGCGTCGCTCATCGGACCCTAGGATGGCCTGCCGGCCGCCCCGATCTCTTCTTTTCAGGCGCTCCGGCGCGTCTTGGCGAGGTCCTTGAGCTCCTCGCCGGTCATTTCGGTCGGGACCATGCTGGCGAGGCGCTCGGCGACCAGCACCATGCTGTCGGAGCGCCGGATGCATTCGAAGCCGGCGATGATCATCGACCGGTAGGCCTCCTGCTCGCGGCCGAGCGCGTACAGGCGCTCGCCGATCGGCAGGAACACCAGGTTCGCGGAGGACACGCCGTAGAAGGTCGCCATGAACGCGGCGGCGATCGCCGGCCCCAGCGCCGAGGGCGTCGAAAGCAGCGACAGGGCGTGGACGAGGCCCACGACGGTGCCGATGATCCCCAGCGTCGGGGCGTACCCGCCGGCCTTCGTCCAGATCTCCGCCTCGTTGCGGATGACCGCGTGCTCGGCCTCGGCGGCCGACCACAGGATCTCCTGCATGATGTGCTCCTCGGTGCCGTCGGCGGCCAGCTGGTAGCCCTGGGCCATGAACGCGTCCTCGGACGCCTTGACCTGGTCCTCGAGCTTCATGAGGCTGTCGCGGCGGGCAATGTCGGCGGCAACGGTCAGCTCGATCGCGGTCTCCTCCCAGTCAGGCGGAGCGGCCTGCAGGACGCGCCGGATGCCGGGCACCAGGTTCTTGAGGAACAGGTCGCCGCCGACAGTCGCGAACGTCGCGCCGATCGTGCCGCCGAACACCATCAGGACCGCGGCGGGGTTCAGCAGCGCGCCGATCTGGGTGCCTTCCATGGTCGCGCCGGTCAGCAGCAGGCCGAACGCGGCGATGATGCCGATGGCGACGGAGAATGGAAGTTTGGGCTTGGCGGTCTTCATGAGTCAGGTTCGCAAGCTGCCAGTCAGCATGGCCAGCCTGCCATGCCCGGGGCAGGAGTTCGGCTACTTCGATCCTTCCGCTGCGCGCACGTCGGCGAAGGCAACGACCGCCGGGGTGGCGCGGCCGAAGATCTGCACGTCAACGGTGACGGTCTGGGCGTGCTCGTCGCATTCGCTGACCGCCCCTTCGAAATCTGAAAGCGGGCCGGAGATCACCCGCACGCGCTGGCCGGGCTTGAACGTCGGGCCGCGCTGGGCGGACGCTGCCGCCTCGGACTGCGAGCCGCGGCCGAGCATCCGCAGGGCCTCCTCGTCGCGCATCGGAATGGCCTCGTCGCCGCCGCCGGCCCAGCCGAGCACGCCCTTGGTGGCGCGGATCAGCGCCAGCGCGTGCTCGTCGCCGGCCCTGACCAGCAGGTAGCCGGCCAGGAGAGGCTTCTCCTTGACGACCTGGCGGCCCTGCGGGCCGGGCTCGCGGACGCTGTGCGTCGGGAACGCGATCTCGCGCACGCCTTCGGCCAGCCCGGAGCTGTCAAGGCGCTGGCGGATGTCACGGGCGACCTTGCGCTCGTGCCCGGTGCGGGCGTGAACTGCATACCAGCGGAACATGGCGTGAGCATGCCAGCGCCGCCCGGCAGCCCGGCGGCTTTTCCTTGCCAGGCCTGGTGCGGATGTATGTTCGGGACGTGGGCTCACAGCGCTCTGCCATCCTGATCGCCTGCGTGATCGCCGCCGCCGCGGCTGCGTCATGGTTCGCGTTCGCCCCCTCCCCCGGCCCCGCCGGCCGGGTTCCTTCCCGCCCGGCCCGCCCGGCAGCCGGCGGGCAGGTCCTGGCATCGGGCTCCGGCGGCCGGCGCGCGGAGGCCTCCGACGGCCTCGTGACGACCGCGACGACGTCCGGCCGCCTGCCCGGCGGCGCTGCCTGGAAGCTCGTCAGCCGCTACGGATCCGACACGCAGCCGGTCACTCGCGACCAGGACGGCGGCAGCTACGTGTACCGGCTCCCCGGGGAATCCGGCGGCACGCTGACAGTCACGTTCCCGCAGGCCGGGCCGCCGTCGGCCTCCCAGGTGCAGGCGGCCGCCCGCCAGGTCCTGGCCGACCCGCGCCTGCAGGTGCAGGCCGGGCCGTCCGGCGCGCTGGAGCTGGCGTCCTCGAAGCTGGCCGCCCTGTCGGCCCATGCCGGCCCCGGCCCGTCCGCCGTGATCGCCGACATCCATCCGCGCAGCGCCTGCGCCGGCCCCCATCCGGACCCGGCGGCGCTGCTGGCCTGCCAGGCCAGCCCGGCCCCGGGGGCTCCCGGCCGATGACCGCCGCCAGCGTCACGCGCTCGCAGGACTGCCCGTACGGGGCGGCGGCAGTCAAGCTTCTCTCCGAAGCCGGCTACCAGGTGGCCGAGACCGTCCAGCCGGCCGGGTCAGGGCTGCCTCGCGTCACCGTCGGGCACCTGGAAGGCACCTTCCAGCAGCTGGTGGCCTGGCACGCCTGCCGCAAGCTGCCGCCGCCGGAGTAGCCTCATCGCCTGGCATTCCCGGCGGCTGAGGCTACAGTGCAGGCCATGAGCCCTCGCACCCTCCTGCCTGCGACCGCCGCCGTGCTCGCCGTCGCCGCTGCAGCCTTCACCGTCCCCGCCGGCGCCAAGCCCGCGAAGAAGACCACGTACACCGGCCGCGGCGCCGTCGCCGCCGTTGAGGACGGCAGCCTGACCGTAGACTTCCAGGCCGGCAACGCCGCCCTGAAGAAGGCGCTGAAGGCCGGAGGCCTGGACGGCGTCACCGTCCGCGTCGGCTCCAAGACCGTGATCACCGTCGACGGCGACGCCGCCGCCCTGGAGGACATCTGCTCCGGCGACACCGCCTCCGTGCGCGTCGTCGGCACCGGCCGGGTCAGCCGCGGCCGTTTCCAGGCGGCGATCGCCCGCTCGGTCACCGTGAAGTCAACCGGCGAGGACTGCACCTCCCCCGACCAGGAAGACGACACGGGCGACGACACCGGATCCGGCGACCCGACGCTGGACAGCCCCGACGGCGCGTAGGCGCCGAAACGGTGGCAGGCGCCCCCGCCTGCACGTACCGTCCAGGGCATGCTCCGCCGCTTCGCCTGCACGGGCGCGGCGGCGGCCTGCCTGCTCGCTTTGACGTTCTCCGCGGCCGCGCAGGCCGCCCCGGCCCCTGATGCCGCCCCGAACCGGGGCGGCACGCCCCTGTCAATCCCCTCGGGCCTGGCGTCACCGCCCCCGTGCCATGGCCCCGGGCCCCTGAAGCCGATCTTCGCCGCGGCCGCCTTGCATTTCGGGCTGCGCTGGCAGCTGCTGGCGGCCGTCACCCAGGTCGAATCGGACTTCGGCTGCGACCTCGGGCCGTCATCGGCGGGCGCATCGGGCTGGACGCAGTTCATGCCGGGCACGTGGGCCGCCTACGGCGTCGACGCCGACGGGGACGGCCGCGCCGACCCGGCCTCCGCGCCGGACGCGATCTTCGCCGCTGCGCGCTACCTGCGCGCGTCCGGCGCCCCTGCCGACGAACGCCGGGCCCTGCTGGCCTACAACCACGCCGGCTGGTACGCCGGCAAGGTCCTGCGGGCCGCCCGGTCCTTCGGGCCCCAGACCGCCCAGCAGATCCTCGGCGCCGCCGGCCTGCAAGGCCAGGCGTCCAGCCTCACCCTGCAGGCCTCGGTGCTGCGCGCCCGCGCCCGCGCCGCCGGAGCCGCCGCCCGCGTGATCGCCAGCCGCCTCGGGCAGGCCCGCCGGGACCTGGCCGCCGCCCGGCAGGCCGCCGCCGGCGCCCGGGCCGCTTTCACGGCGGCCGCGAGGCGACTGGACGCGGCAACCGCGCGCTACGTGGCTTTGACCCAGGGCGTCGCCGGGACCGGAGGAGCCGCCCCGGACGCTGACCGCTCGAGCCTGGAGTACCTGTCTGACAGCGCCCGGCCGCAGGACGCCGCGCTGGTGTATGCGTCCGCGCGGGCGATCATGGACTCCGAAACCGACGTGCTGGCCCGGCTGCGCCAGGATGCCCAGGCCGCCGGCGCCGCCCAGGCCGCTGCCGCGGCCGCCGCCGCGGACGCCCGCCGGCTCGCCGACGGCCTCTCAGGCCAGCTGGCCGCCCAGCAGGAAGCCGCCCGCCAGCAGGCCGCGGCCGCCGCGGCCGCTGAGAAAGCCGTTTCGGACGCCGCGATTCTGGCCGCGCGGGCCGCGGCGATGGGCACCGGCCCGATCAGCCTGCTGAACGCCGCGGCGCTGCCGCCGGGGCTGCGGGCGGTCGCCTACGCCCGTGCGGAACTGGCCCTGGGCGTCCGCGAGATCCCTGACGGATCCAATGACAGCCCCGACATCGCCCGCTACCGCCGGGCGGTCATCGGCTCCGACGTCGGCCCGTGGTGCGCCTATTTCGCGTCGTGGGTGGCCCGGCAGGCCGGATTCCCGATCGGGCAGGGCGGGCAGGGCATGGGCTACGTCCCGGACATTCCCGGCTGGGCGCGGGCGGCCGGCCGGTGGATCCCCGCCTCCCGGCATGACCTGGTGGCCGCCGGGGACCTGATCGTGTTCTCCGGGCATGTCGGCGTGGTGGAGGCAGTCCGCGGCGCCGCCGGGTTCACCACCATCGAAGGCAACTACTCCAACCGCCTCAGCCGCGTGCAGCGCGGGCTCGGCGAGCCCGTCGGGTTCGTGCGCATGGGCGCCGGCGCCTCCGGGGCGTGACCGTGCGCCGCCTCGCCGCGCCGCTGGCGGCCGCGCTGGCCGCCGCCGCAGCCTCCGGCGCGGCGCCCGCTTCCGCGCAGCCTTCCGCGCCGTCCGGGGCCTGCGCGGCGCAGGCGGCTGCCTTGCCGGCTGCCTGGCAGGCTCAGGCGCAGCGCACCGGCGTGCCGTGGAGCGTGCTGGCGGCCGTCACCCAGTCGGCCTCCCAGGCGCAGTGCCCGGCGGGCCCGGCGGGCTGGACCGCCCTGGCAGCGGGCGCGTGGCGCAGCTACCGGCTTGACGCCGACGGCGACGGGCGCGCGTCCCGGTTCAGCGCCGCTGACAGCGTCGCCGCCGCCGCCGCGTGCCTGGCCGGGCGCTCGGATCCGTCCCGGCTTCCGGGCGCCCTGGAGGCCTGCGGCGGGGCGGCCTGGCCGCCTTCGGCGGTCCTGGCGCTGGCCGCCCAATTCGAGTCGCTGGGCGCCGACGGGCTCGCCGGAGGGTTCCAGGCGGCGGCCCAGGCCGCCGCCGCGCAAGGCGCCCTGGCGCAGATCTCGGAGGACATGCAGGCCTCCCGCGCCCGCCTGGCTGCGGCGGCCCGGGCCGCCGCCCGGCTGGCCGGCGCCGCCCGGGCGGCCCGCGCCCGGCTGAGGCCTGCGCGCGCGGCCGCGGCCCGGGCCAGCCGGCGCCTGGACGCCGCCGCGCTGCAGTTCATCGGGACCGCCCAGGCGCTCAGCGCCGGTCCTGCCGGGGCGTCCGCGCCCCCGGACCGCGCCGCCTTGGAGTACCTGTCCGGCAGCGCCCGGCCGCAGGACGCCGCCCTGGTGTACGCGTCCGCCCGGGCGATCCTGGACGCCCAGGGCGCCCGGGAGGCCCGGATGCGCGCCGCCGCGCAAGCCGCCCAGGAGGCCCGGGCCGGCGCCCAGGCGCAGGCCTCAGCCGCCTCGGATCTCGCCGCCCGGGCCGCCCGCGCCCGTGACAGCCGGGCCGCCCGGGCCGCCCGGATCGCCGCCCAGGCCCGCGCGGCCCGCGCCCGCGCCGCGGATCTCGCCGCCGCCCGGGCCGCCTACCAGGCCGCCGCCGGCCAGCCGCTGGGCGCCTCGCCGCTGCTGGCCGCAGGCGCCGCCGGGCAGCTGGCCTGGCCGGTGTCCGGCCCGGTGGTCAGCCCGTTCGGGCCGCGGTGGGGCCGCCTGCACGCCGGCGTCGACATCGCCGTCCCGTCCGGCACGGTCATCCGCGCCGCCGCCGCCGGACAGGTCGTGCGCGCCGAATGGGCCGCCGGGTACGGCCGCTACACGTGCGTGCGCCACCGCCCGGGCCTGGAAACCTGCTACGCGCATCAGAGCGCGTTCCTGGCCGCCGCCGGCGACCTCGTCGCAGCCGGCCAGCCGATCGGCCGGGCCGGCTGCACCGGGCACTGCTTCGGCCCGCACCTGCATTTCGAAGTGCGCACCGGCCCGGACGCCGCGCCGGAGGACCCGATGCCGTGGCTGCGCCCGCGGGCCTGAGCCCGGCCCGGCAGGACCCTCCCCCCGAAGAAAGGACCTCTCTCCCCCATGGCCCGCCGCCTCATTCAGGAGACCTTCGAGTACGAGTTCCCGTCCGAGGACGACGCGCTCGTGGCCCCGCACAGCCTGGACGCGTGCGTGCAGGGCGTCGACTCCCTGCAATGCCTGCAGGACGGGGTCCTCGGCCGGCGCGTCACCATCGGCGCGGAGCTTGACGAGGAGGAGCTGGCGGGCCTGGAGGCCAGCCTGGACGCGTGGGCGTCCAGCAGCGGCGGGATCCGCGTCAGCTGACTTCCGGCGGGCCCGCGGCCGCTCAGGCGGCGAGGCGCACGTAGCCGACAGCCTCTGAGGCGCCGCGGCGGACCTGGTCGACCTTGTCGGAGTGGTTGCCTTCGATCGTGACGATCGTGGAGCCTTCCACATGGTCGACGATGCCGACGTGGCCGGGGAACACGATCAGGTCCCCGGGCCGCGCTGACTGCGCGCCCTGGTTGGGCACCCACTTGCCGGTGGCCTGCGCCCAGGCGCGGATGTCAGGGACGTAGCCTTCCCCGGAGCCGCCGTAGCCGATCGGCACGCCCGCCTGGCGGGCGATGTAGCTGACGAAGTACGCGCACCACGGGTTCGGCAGGGTGGCGCCTCGGGTGGCGGACGCATACCGGGAGATGTCAGCGCCGGTGTTGGAATGATTGGCCTCGGTGACGCCCTTGGCCAGCTCCGCGCGGGCCAGGGAGACGATCTGCGCCGCAGCGCCGGAGCCCTGAACGGGCAGGAGCGCCTGCCCCTGGGAGGCCTGGGCGCCGGCGAGCGCCTGCCCGAAGCCTTGCGCGGCTTCCTGCTGGGACGGCGCCACCGCCGTGACCGACTGGGCCGGAGCAGCTGCCGCGGCGGCCTGGGGGCCTTCCGCGAGCTGCTGGGCCTGCGCCTGGATCTCTGATACGCGCGCGAGCGCCTGCGTGAACGACATGCCCGCCCAGCATGCCAGACCGCCGCCGGCCGCCTCCAGGCTTCGCCTGGCCTGGCTGGCCTCCCAGGCCCGCCGGCCCGGCTGAAAGAAAACTGCGAAATCGGCCGCCAGGGTTGCCAGGGGCCCGGGCCCGGGCGCACGGTGTGGCTCACAGGCCGCCTGCCGCGCCTCCATGAAGGGGGCAGGGCTGGCAGCCAGGACATCAAACCCCGCTTTCAAGGAGGAAAGTAACCAACATGTCCCTTCGCATTCAGACCAACGTGGACGCCATGGGTGCCTACCGGCACCTTGACATGACCACGCACCTGCTGTCCAAGAGCCAGGAGAAGCTGTCTTCCGGCTACCGCATCAACCGCGCCGCCGACGACGCTGCCGGCCTGTCCATCTCGGACAAGCTGGAGGCCCAGGTCCGCGGCCTGCAGATGTCGCAGCGCAACACCCAGGACGCGATCAGCCTCGTGCAGACCGCTGAAGGCGCGCTCGGCGAAGTGCAGTCCATGCTGCAGCGCACCCGTGAGCTGGCCATCCAGCTCGCCAACGGCACGCTGTCGGCTTCCGACCAGGCCGCCATCACGGCGGAGTCCGTCGCCCTCGGCGCGGAGATCAGCCGCATCGCCGCCAACACGGCGTTCAACGGCGTCGCCCTGTTCACGGGCGTCGGCACGCAGCTGATCACGTTCCAGGTCGGCCAGACGTCAGCTCAGTCGCTGACGATCGGCGTCGCGTTCCTGACCGCCACCACCATGGCGTGCGCGTTCCTGTTCTCGCTCGCATGCGCGTGGACGGCGATCGCCTCCCTGGACGCCTCGATCCAGAACATCGCGACGGTCCGCTCCGGCTACGGCGCCGTGCAGAACCGCCTCGAGCACACCTACACCTCCCTGCAGGTGCAGGAGGAGAACCTGGCCGCGGCCAACAGCCGCATCCGGGACACCGACATGGCCAAGGAGATCACCAACTACACGAAGCTGCAGATCCTGCAGCAGTCGGGTACGTCGGTCCTCGGCCAGGCCACCCAGGCCCCGAGCTCGGTGCTCAGCCTCCTGAAGTAGCCCGCCTCACCGCAGCATCAGCATCACCGGGAAGGCCCCGGGGCATCCGCTCCGGGGCCTTCCCGTCCTGTCAGGGCAGTACAGTTGTGAACGGCCGATCCGGGATGGCAGGGTGATGCCATGTCCCTTCGCATTCAAACCAACGTCGATGCTCTCGGTGCATACCGGAACCTCGACCACACAACCATGCTGCTGTCCAAGAGCCAAGAGAAGCTCTCGAGCGGCTATCGCATCAACCGTGCCGGCGACGACGCCGCAGGGCTGGCGATCTCAGACAAGCTGGAGGCTCAGACTCGCGGCCTCCAGATGGCCCAGCGCAACACCCAGGACGCCATCAGCCTCGTGCAGACGGCAGAGGGCGCGCTCGGCGAGGTCCAGTCCATGCTGCAGCGCACCCGCGAGCTGGCCATCCAGCTCGCCAACGGCACCCTGTCAGCCTCCGACCAGGCCGCCATCACGGCGGAGTCCGTCGCGCTGGGCGCGGAAATCAGCCGCATCGCCGCCAACACGGCGTTCAACGGCGTCGCTCTGTTCACGGGCGTCGGCACGCAGCTGATCACGTTCCAGGTCGGCCAGCTGGCCGCTGAATCGCTCACCATCGGCGTGGCATTCCTGACCGCCACCACGATGGCGTGCGCGTTCCTGTTCTCGCTCGCGTGCGCGTGGACGGCGATCGCCAGCCTCGACGCGTCCATCCAGAACATCGCGACGGTCCGCTCGGGCTACGGCGCCGTTCAGAACCGGCTCGAGCACACCTACACCTCCCTGCAGGTGTACGAGGAGAACCTCTCCGCCGCTCACAGCCGGATCAAGGACACCGACATGGCCAAGGAGATCACCAACTACACGAAGCTGCAGATCCTGCAGCAGTCGGGCACGTCGGTCCTCGGGCAGGCGACTCAGGCCGCCAGCTCGGTGCTCAGCCTCCTGAAGTAGCGGGACGCTGCGCCCTGAAGCATCCTTTGGGCCCTTCCGGCTGATCTGGCCGGAAGGGCCCAAAGCCTTTCCAGGCCCGGGCGGTACGTTCAGGGCGTGGCGACGATCCCTGCCCTGAACACCAGCCCGCTGACGGGACGGCCGATCGGCCCGTTCCCGCCCCGGCGCGTCCCGGACCCCGAGCCGGCCGCGCCCGTCCGCCCCGCCGGCCCCGGCGGCGACGAGGTCGAAGTCGCCTCCTCGCCGCTGACGGCGCTGGCCTCCGATCCGCTGGAGACCGAGCGCCGGGCGCTGGTGGCCGCCCGCGACCTCGCCGAGACGATGCGCTCCGGCCTGGACGCCGCCGCCGCGGTGCTGGACGCCGCCGCCGGCGCCCTGGACGCTGACCCCGGCGCTGCCCTGGCCGGGCACGCCGCACAGCTGGCGAGGATCTCGGAGCTGTCGCAGTCCTCAGGGGCGCGTCCGCTGGCCGGCGGCCCGCCCCTGGAGTACCCGCACGTGACGATCGAGCCGGTGCTGCTGTTCGGATCCGGCTACGGCGCCCTGGCCTCGCCGGCCCTCTTCGAGCCCGGAGCCGCGCCGGGGCCGCTGCGCCAGGCCGCCGCCGGCGCCCGCCAGGCCGCCCAGGGCCTGGACGCCGCCGACGTGCAGCTGGCGAACGCCTCCCTGGCGATGGCCCTGCGCGAACAGGCCCGCGCCGGCGCCCCGGACCCGAACGCCGGCCGGGACGCCGTGGCGGCCATCCAGGGCGGCGCGGGCGCCCGCGCGCATCAGATCACCCGCGCTGACGCGCTGCGCATTCTGCACGGCTGATTTCCAGCGGAAGCGTGCATCCGCGCGCGCCGCGATGCACGCTGGGCGCATGGCAGTCGGAGCCGTCATTCAGGTGCCGGGATTCTCCGGGCAGGCGACCAGCCCGTCCGGCCAGCCGCTGCTCATCCGCCCCGGCCAGTCCCTGGCCGCGGAGATCGTCAAGCCGGGCTCCGACGGCGCCCTGCGGATCGCCGGCCGGACCTTGCAGGCGCAGATTCCGCCAGGGCTGGAAGCCGGCACGAAGCTGGCGCTGACCGTCAAGGACGCCACGCCCGCCCGGGTCGTCCTGGAAACCGCCCATCCCGGGCAGGCCAACCCGCAGGGCGCCCGCCAGGAAGCCGCCGCGAAGCTCGTCAGCCAGCTGCTCACCGCCAAGGACGGCCGCGACGTGCAAGCCAACATGCAGCTGCTGAGCGCCATGAAGGACTCCGGCGCCCAGAAAGCCGGAACGTACAGCCCCGCCAAGGCCGACCAGCCCTCCGCCGGCCAGGGCGCCGCCGCGCAGGCCAAGCCGGCATCCGCGAGCCTCTCCCAGCCCGCCCAGCCCCACGCCGCCGCGCAGGCCAAGCCGGCAGCCGGAGCGGCTGCCAGGCCCGGCGCGCAGCCGGCGCCCGTGCAGTCCCAGGCCGCCGCCGCGCAGGCCAAGCCCAAGGACTTCCCGCCGCATCTGCAGCGTCCCGAGGCCGGGCGCCCTTCGGCGCAGCCCGCGGCTGGCGGCCGCGACAGCGCCCCGGCGCCCGCGCACGCCGGGCGCCCTGCCGCGCCGGGCGCCTCCCCGCACGCCGCGGCCGGCGCCCCCGGCCACCCTCATCCCGCCCGGCCGGCGGACGCCGCCGCCCCCGCGCGCCCCGGCGCCGAAGCCGTGCACGGCCAGCCGTTGACGGCCGCTGGCGGCCAGGCGCCGGCCAGCCGGCACGTCCCCGGCGATCACGCCCGCCCCGAAGCTGCCCGGGCCGCCGACGTCCTTCCTTCCTCCCAGGCGCAGGCGCAGGCGCAGGACACCGCCGCAGCGTCCCCGGCCGCTGAGGGCGCTGCCGCGGCAGCCGCGCCCGCCGCTGAGGCGCCGGCGCCCGCCGGCGCCCAGGCGCCCGCAGCGCCCGCCGGCGCCGCCTACGCGTTTGACCTGCCGGGCGGCCGGGCCGTGCAAGTTCACGCCGAAGGCGGCGGAGGCGGCGAAGGCCGTGAAGCCAGCCAGGCCCGCCTGGTCGTGCACAGCCGCACGCTCGGCCCGATCGAGATGAGCCTGTGGATGGACGACCGCAGCCTGCGCGTCAGCGTCAACGTCGACGACGCCTCCCGCGGCGGCCTGGCCGACGGAATCGGCGCGCTGCCCGGCAAGCTGCAGGCCCGCACCGGCCGCCCCTCTCACGCGATGATCGCCTCCCGGGCCCCGGACGCGCCCCGGCCGGTGAACCCCGACGGCTTCCAGGCTCATGCCTAAGGTCCGCCGCGCCGCGGCATTGAAGTACCGCCCAGGCCAGGAGGACGCCCCGGAAGTGACTGCCGCCGGCTCCGGGATGATCGCCGAACGCATCCTGGACGCCGCCCGCGAAGCCGGCATCCCCGTCCGCGAGGACCCGCTTCTGGCTGACGCGCTCGCCCAGCTGGACGCCGGAGAGCAGATCCCCGCCGACCTGTACCTGGCCGTCGCCGAGCTGCTGGTGTGGGCGTGGGAGGCCGACGAGCGCGAGCACGCGAAGGCCAGCGCCGCGCTGGCCGGCGCCGCCTGACCGGCCCCCTGACCGGAAAACCGCAAGGCCCGGATACGGTGAGCGCCATCACCCGGAAACCGGCCTGCTTGCCAGGCCGCCAACGCAAGGGAGAAGGTCATGGCCCAGCCCCGCCTGTCGAACAAGTCGGCCCGCGAGTTCCACAAGATCGCGAAGTCCTACGGCTTCGAGCTCGTCCGCCAAGGCAAGCACCTGACGTACCGCAAGCCCGGATGCGACCCGCTGGTGGTGTCATCCACGCCGTCGGACGGCCGCGCGCATAAGAACAACATGGCGCGGCTGCGCCGGATGGCCCGGGCCGCCTGAAAAAAGCCGGCCCGGCGGAGGCGAACTGCCGGCGCCCGGACGGCGCCCCGGGGCAGGATGGCGCCATGGACGCGCGCGTGACCGGCATCATCGATCCGCGGCGCGAGCCGCGCCCGGTCCTGGAAGCCCTCAAGGAGAAGGCGCAGGAGTTCCGCTACGGCGACTTCAAGGTCGCCCGCTCCGAATGGGATCCGGCACGGCACGTGGAAGTGTTCACCGTGCTGGTGGAGCTCGACGCAGACATCGACCCGTACAGCAACCTGATCGCCGGGCTGACCAAGCGCCTGGAGCACGCCGACGGCGTCCAGGAGATCCTCAGCTTCGACGTCCTGATCTGAGCCGGGGGTACGTTCAGCGATGGCGCCTGACCCTGCCGACCGCGTCGCCTTCTTCGACACCACCCTGCGCGACGGGGAGCAGTCCCCCGGCGTGATGCTGCGCCCCGCCGACAAGGCGCAGATCGCCGGGATGCTCGAGCGCCTCGGCGTCGACGTGATCGAGGCGGGATTCCCGGCGGCCAGCCCCGGGGATGCCGCCGGCGTCGCCGCGGTCGCCGCTGCGGTGAGCGGCCCCACGGTCTGCGCGCTGGCGCGCACGGCGGCCTCCGACATCGCCGCGGCCGCCGCCGCGCTGGCCGGCGCCGGCCGGTCGCGCATTCACACGTTCATCGCGGCCTCCGACATCCACCTGACCCACAAGCTTCAGATCAGCCGCTCCGACGCGGTCGCCCAGGCCCGCGCCGCAGTGACGCAGGCCGCCGGCCTGTGCGACGAGGTCCAGTTCTCCGCTGAGGACGCCAGCCGCTCGGATCCGGAGTTCCTGCTGGAGCTGTACGGCGCCGCGGCCGCCGCCGGCGCGACGATCATCAACATCCCCGACACCGTCGGCTACGCCCAGCCCGGCGAGTTCGCCGGGCTGGTCGCGTCCGTGCGCGTGGCAATGCCTTCGGACGTGACCGTGGCCGTGCACTGCCACGACGACCTGGGCCTGGCGGTCGCCAACAGCCTCGCCGGCCTGTCCGCCGGCGCCCGCCAGTACGAATGCGCGGTCAACGGCATCGGCGAGCGCGCCGGCAACGCCGCCCTGGAAGAAATGGCGATGCTGCTGGCCACCCGCCGGCCCGGCGGACTGTGGCAAAGCCTGGACACCCGCCAGCTGGGACCGGCCAGCCGCCTGGTGTCGAGGCTGTCAGGCTATCCGGTGCAGCCCAACAAGGCGGTCGTCGGGCGCAACGCGTTCGCCCATGAGGCCGGCATCCATCAGGACGGCATGCTCAAGAACCCGCTCACGTACGAGATCATGTCCCCGCAGGACGTCGGAGCCGGCGCCTCCCGGCTGGTGCTGGGCAAGCACTCCGGCCGCCACGCGCTCAGGCGCGAGCTGGAGGCCCTGGGCGTGCGCCTGGACGGCGCCGAGCTCAACGCCGCGTTCAAGGCCTTCAAGGCCCTGGCGGACAGCCGCCAGCAAGTGACCGCCGCCGACCTGGAGGCCCTCGCCGCTGACCTGCCCGGATCCCACGGCGCCCCGGAATGGGAGCTCGAGGACTTCCACGTGCAGACCTCCATGCAGGACCCTCCGCTGGCGCAGGTGACGCTCCGGCGCCGCGACGGCCAAGCTGCCAGCGGGGAGGCCAGCGGGGACGGCCCCGTGGATGCGCTGTGCTGGGCAATCAACGACGCCCTGGGCCTCCAGGACGCCCGGCTGCTGGAACTGCGCATCGAGGCGGTCACGCAGGACGCCGGGGCGCTCGGAGAGGCAGCCGTGCGCGCCGGCCGGGACGGCCGCGAAGGCGCCGGCCGGGCGGCCAGCACCGACATCGCCCAGGCCGCCGCCCGCGCATACTTGCGGGCGCTGGCAGCCGCAGGCGCCTAGAAGAACACGTGCCCGGGCTCGTCCGCCTCGGGCAGGCCGGCCAGGGCGTCCATGAGCGCTGCCTGGACGCGGGCCTGACTGGCGCGCTTGTGGCAGAACACGCTGACCTCCTGCGTGGCGTGCCCGCCGGAGAACAGCGCCGCGGCCTCCCGGGCCCGCGGGCCCTCCCACGGCAGGCGGATCGGCTTTGCCCCCTTGTCCTGGCCGGCGTACACCGCGCATTCCCAGCGCTCAAGGCCGCATTCGGCGGCGATCCGGTCCGCCAGCGCCAGCTTGGCCTTCCAGTCTGCCTGAAGCCCCCAGATCCGCGGGTCGGGCTCGCCGGGCTGGTAGCGGGCCGCCAGCGGGAAATGCCGCCACGTGCCCAGGGCGCGCAGCAGCAGCCCGGCGTCCGGGGTGGAGCGGTGCGCGAGCATCGACAGGGCGTCTGACTCCCCCATCCAGAAGAAAGAGGCGTCCAGGGCGCCGGCGGCGTAGGCGTCCTCCACGGCCCGGTAGAGCATCGCCGAGGCCGACCGGTGCACTTCGGAGCTCAGGACCCGGTACAGCCGCCGCCGGGTCTCCTCCCAGGCCAGGACGTCGCGCAGGCCTCCGGTGTGCAGCGACAGCCGCCCGCCGGAGAACCTCAGCGCCTCCAGCACCCGCCGCGGCGGCGCCGGGACCGGATAGCCGAAGCTGTCCAGCAGGCTGGCGGAGTTGTCGAGGTTGTCCAGGTCGATGGAGCCGGCCATCAGCTCCCCCAGCCGCGGATGGCGGCCGGTGACGACCTCGACGACTTCCTCGCCGCTGACGCCGTGGCCGGCGAGCAGCTCGTGCAGCTCGGACCCGGGCGCCAGCAGGCCGGCGGTCGCCTGCTCATGCGCGGCGCCGGTGAGGTCATGCATGAAGATCTCTGAGATGTGGCTGAACGGCGGGCTGCCGGCGTCATGGCACATGGCGGCGGCTTCCAGCAGCGGCCGGTCGCCGGCCAGGCCGGGCTGGGAGCCCGCGAAGGACCGGGCGAGGCAGGCGACGCCCACCGAATGGGAGAACCGGCTGGCGGCGGCGCCCTGCGGCGCGAACCGCGACGGCGTCGAGGACAGGCTGATGTCGCGCAGCCGCGCAGCCGCCTCGGTCTGGCAGAGGTCCCAGGCCAGCGGCTCGCCTTCCAGGCTGATCTCCCCGTACAGGGGCAGGTTGATGACTTTGCGCATTCTGTCCATCAGCGTACGGGGGATCCGGCGGGCTGCCGGGGGCCGGGGACCAGCCAGGCGGCCGCCAGCACGCACGCGAACGCCGCAGCGTGCACGGACAGGCCGGCCGGGCCGGCCGGCAGCGGGTCCCCGAACACCGCCAGGCCGCCGGCGATCCCCGCGACGTTCGCGGCCAGCGCCGTGGCGGCTGAAATCCCGACGGCTCCGCCGCCCTGCAAGGCCCGGGCGCACGCGTAGAACGCGGCGGCGCCAGCCAGCGCCGCGGCGGCCAGCCACGGCGTGAACGGCCCCGCGACGGTGACGGCCTTGACGGCGACGTCGGAGGCCCCGAACAGCAGGCCGCCGGCGCCGGCCAGAGCCAGCGGGCCGCCGCCCCGCCAGGCCAGCAGGCCCGCGGAGGCGCACAGGCCCGCCTCGCAGGCGGCCAGCGGCAGCACACGGTAGGACGGGTCGCCTGCCGGCGGGGTTCCGGCGGCGATCACGGCCAGGCCGGCGGCGGCCAGCGCCACGCCCGCCCACTGGCGGCGGCTGACGCCCACGCCGAACATCCGCTGGGCGAGCACCGCCAGCCACACCATCCCGCCGGCGATGACTGCCTGCACCAGCGAAAGCGGCGCCAGCTTCAATGCGCCGGCGTGCAGCACGAATCCGCCGGCGGCGGCGGCCATCCCCAGCGCGAACGGCCGCTGCGAGAACAGGCCCCGGGCGGAGGCCAGCGGAGCCCGGAAGCGCACCGCAGGGGCGGCGCTGGCCCCGGCGTGCTTGAGGAGCATGCCAAGGCTCGTCGCAAGGGAACAGAGCGCAGCAAGGGTCAGGCCGAGGGCTAGCATCAGCACTTTCACCATATCCGCGCCGCCGCCAAACACGACCGAATCGGCCGGGAGCGGCAGATCCCATTGACAGCCTCGGCCGCAGTCCTACAGTGAGGCTCATGAAGACCTCCGCTCTGCGCGGCGGCGCTGCCCGCCGCACCCTCATCGCCATGCTCTCCGCCGCGGCCGCCCTGGCCATGGCCGCCGGGACCGCCCGGGCCGCCGGGACGATCGACGATCCGATCCCCGACGACGCCATCCAGCACCTGGAGAACATCGACAGCCTGCAGAGCTACCCGATCAGCCTCAGCCCCTACGTCTTCACGTACGGCTCCAAGCCCAAGGGCCGCCTGGCGCTGCGCAAATGGAAGGCGCAGCGCGCCGCCCAGATCAAGGAGCGCAACCAGCAGGCCGCCGACGCCGCCGCGGACCTGTCAGTCCTGGTGACCCGCGCCGGCGAGGACGCCGAGCGCAACCACGAGCGCCGCGACAAGGCGATCGAGTCGGCTTACAGCGCGCTCAACGACGAGCTCGCCCGCAAGGCCGAGAACGACGCCTACCAGCTGAGCCTGAACCAGGTCAGCGCCGTGCGCGCCGCCGACGACACCCTCAGCGACGGCCTCACCAGCGCCCAGGGCAACTACATCGACACGGTCAATCCCGCCAAGAACGCCTACCAGAACGGCGTCTCGAAGGCCAAGCTCGCCCAGCGCAGCGCCCTGGCGGCCTGCCAGAAAGCCGACGAGCGCCAGCGCGCGAAGATCCTCAAGGACTGGAAGAAGGCCAACCCGCACCCCAAGAAGGGCGCCAAGCCTGACTACTCCGCCGCCGACAAGGCCCTGAAGGCCTGCAAGGACGCCGCGAACCTGGCGTTCAGCTCGACGGTCTCCGGCGCGTCCAGCGCCGACGCGCTCGCCGCCGCCAAGGACAAGCTGGCCAAGGCGCGCAAGGCCTGCGACACGAAAGCCAACAACAACCTCGCCCAGTCCGCCGCCGTGGAAGCCAAGCGGCTGGCCTGCCGCGCCAAGGCCGCCCGCGAGTACTACGCTGTCGCCAACCGCGGCGGGCTCGCCGGCGCCTACGCGAAAGTCCGCGGGGACGCCGCCAAGGACCTCAACAGCCTCAAGGGCCAGCTGACCCAGGACCACGAGCGGGCCCTGGAGGACATCGACGCGCAGTTCTCAGCGCCGAACTTCGACAACGACATCGCCCAGGAGGCCCTGGACCGGTGGAAGGACACCGCCGTCGACCAGAGCCAGGACCAGTACGACACGGAAGTCCGCATGATCCAGGACGCCTCCACCGCCGCCGTGCGCGCCCTGCGCGACAACTACGGCATCGCCGTCGATCTGAACGCCAGCTGACGCCTGCCGGCCGCCGGGAAGGCCTGAAGCGCCCGGGCGCCCGGAGATACATTCACGGGCGATGGCCTCCTCCGCGATCCGACCTGCGCTGACCTGGCTGAACCTGCAAGGCAGCGAAGGCGCCGGCGACGAAGCCCGCGCGGTCGCCGCCCAGCTGCGCCGCGACGGGGCTGACATCAGCCGCTTCGAGCTCAAGGCCGGCGAGATGGAGACCAACAGCGTCGGGTTCTACCGCGACGCGCTGCTGCGGCGCATGCCCAAGCCCGGCCCCGGCGCCGTCACCGTCCACCATTACGCGCCGTTCAGCCTGCAGGTCCACCGGCCAGGGTCCCTGAACGTGGCCCGCGCCATGTTCGAGACCGACCGGATCCCCGCGGTGTGGGTGGCGCCGCTGCTGGCCCGCGCCGAGGTCTGGGTGCCGTCGCAGGCCAACGTGGAGTCCTTCTACGCGTCCGGGATCCCCGTCAGCCGCCTGCGGGCCGTCCCCGCCGGCGTCGACCTGGGCGTGTTCCGCCCGGACGCCGAGCCCGCGGACCTCGGCGCCCCCGAGGGCGCCGTCACGTTCCTGGCGGACTGCCCCAGCGCCCAGCGCAGCGGCTGGCAGGAGCTGGTCACCGGCTGGGCCCGGGCGTTCGGCCCCGGCGACGGGGCCTGCCTGGTCATCCGCTCCGACGCCGAAGGGCTTGAGCAGGACATCGACGCCCTCTTGAAGGGCCGGCGCCTGGCCGGCGCCCCGATCCGCGTGATCGCCGAAGAGCCCGGGCCCGCCGAGCGCGCCGCCCAGCTGGCTGGCGCGGACGCCTACGTCAGCGCCAGCCACGGCGAAGGCCTGGACTTCCGGCTGATGGAGGCGATCGCCGCGGGCGTCCCGGCGTTCGCGCCGGCGTGGGGCGCCAGCCATGAGCTGGCCGCCGTCAGCGCCCTGCAGCTGCTGGACGGCGCCCCGGTGAAAGTGCCGGCGCTCGCCGGCCACGACGGCCTGCTGGAAGGCCACCGCTGGTTCCAGGCCGACCCCGACGCGCTCGCGCAGGAGCTCTCCCGCGCCGCCTCCGGCATCGGCGAGCTGCGCCAGGCCGCCGCCGAGGCCCTGCCCCGGTTCGCCGCCGTGCACAGCCTGCCGGCGTCCGCTGCGGCGTTCGCCGCGGCCGCCCAGGACCTGCTGGACCGCACCGGCGGCGACCGCCCGCCGGGCCTGGTGTTCCGCGGCGACTTCGGCTCGGTGTCCAGCCTCGCGCTGGTCAACGACGGCCTGTTGGAAGCCTTCACCGCCCGCGGGCTGGCCTGCGAGCTGCTGTCGCGCGGCTCGCGCATGGACCTGAAGGCCCCTTCGGTCAGCCATACCTGGCCGGCAGAGTTCGCGCCGGGCGCCGACGGGCCGTCCGTGACGGTCCTGCCGTGGGAGTACGGCGCCCCGCCGGCGGACTGGGCGCCGAAGGCCTCCCGGCTGTCAGACCGGATCTGGACGTACAGCCAGTTCGTCAAGGACAGCCTGGTCAGCGCCGGAATGCCCGAAGGCATCGTCGATGTGATCGGCTGCGGCCATGACGCCGCCAATCTCATCCCGGACGGCCCGGCCCTGGACGGCATGCCCAAGGCCGGCTGCGTGTTCCTGTTCGTCGGCGGCAGCATCTGGCGCAAGGGCGTCGACATTCTCGCGGCCGCCTGGGAGCAGGCGTTCAAGCCCGGCGACGACGTCGCGCTGATCTTCAAGGACCACGGCTCCGACAGCCACTACCGGATGATGAACATCGGCGAGCACATGAGCCAGTTCGCCGCCCGCACGGACATCGCCCCCGTCCATTACTTCGAGCGCCACCTGTCCGCTGAGGAAATGGGCGGGCTGTACCGGTCCGCCGACGTGCTCGTGCACCCCTACCGCGGCGAAGGGTTCGGGCTGCCGATCCTCGAGGCGATGGCCTGCGGCCGGCCGGTGGTCATCCCGGACGCCGGGCCAGCCGCCGAGTATGTCCCCGACGAGGCCGGCTGGAAAGTCCACGCGCCCCGCCAGGCGATCACCGACATCGAGAAGCGCACCGACACCAAGCTCGAAGGCGAGGCGTTCATCCATGAGATGACCGCCTCGGACCTCGCCGCCGCGCTGCGGGCGGTCGCTGACGCCGGCCCGGCCGGCCGCGCCGCCGCCGGGCGGGCCGCCCGCGCCGCCGCAGCGCCGATGACCTGGCAGGCCGCCGGCGAGCGCGCCCTGGCCAGCCTGCAGTCAGCCGCCGACGACGGCCTGCCGCTGGCCCGCGACATCCCGCACGCCCGCATCGGCGGCCGGGCGGCGATCGTCGCGCTGGCCCCGGACCCGGAGGACCGGCCCGGCGCCGTGCAGGCCGTCTCCGCCTGGGCGGAGGCTGCCGGCCCGGACACCCCCGCCACGCTGGCGGTCTGGGGCGGGCAGGACCCCGAGGAGGCCGCCGCGATCGCCGCGGACGGCATCCAGGCCGCCGGGCAGAGCCTGGAAGGCTGCTGCGACGTGACGGTCGTCACCGGCGAGGAGTTCGGCAGCCATCCGCTGCTGGCGCTCTCGAGCTCCGCGGACGCGGTGCTGCTGACCGCCGCCCAGGACGCCTCCCGCCCCGCGCAGCTGTGCCGGCGCGCCCGGCGGCTGCTCACCGCCGCCCAGGCCGGCGAGTTCGCCGCCGGCCTGGAGCCGGACGCCTAGCCAGGCGAGACGCTCAGGTCCTCGGCGAGGTTCGCCACGGCGAAACGGGTGGCGGTGACCACCTGCTCGCAGCACCATTCGAAGCTGACGGCATCCAGGGCCGCCAGCCCGCCGGCCTCCACGGCCGGGGCCAGCAGCGCCCGCACGAACCGCGCCGACGCCGAGGACACCTCCCGGAAGTCCAGGGACACGGCCCGGCCGGCCGCCAGCGCCCCGGCGACGTCGCGGCCCAGCCTCGAGGCGGCTCGCAGGCTCTCCGCGCGGCCCAGGGCGTTGTCAGGCCTCACGCGAATGACAGTCATGCGCCTGACCATGCCCGGCCGAATCCGGCCTGTGCATGATCTCCGGCCCCGGACGGCCCCGCGGGAACT